>Susan_p2__coassemble_557_pt1 | contig 29721 bp, 25 predicted proteins | sample Susan_p2__metabat2_low_PE_034 | metagenome-assembled genome bin Susan_p2
AACGGGAAAGCATCACTTGGAAAATCCATCAACATGATAAAATGACAATGAAACTGATACAAAAAATAATAGGCTTGATGCTGGTGCCTGCTCTGTTCACCGGTTGTATCAAGGAGGACATGGATGATTGTATGAACGTTGCAGTCTGCTTCCAATACAATGCTGATGGACAAGACAACGTGCTGCAAAATTATATCCATGACATCAGCCTCTATGCCTTTACCCCCAATGGAAGTATTCATAGCCGCATACCTGTCGGCAAGGAATACTTGACGAACGAGAAGCGTTTCAAACAAATTCAGCTTCCCGCCGGAATCTACAGCCTGGTGGCGGTGGCCAATGCTTATGACAAAACAGAAGTAAAGACAGGCGGAAACAGCCTGGCGCAGACCTTTATCCAGCATCCACAATGGCAGCATACGCCTGCCTTACCCGGACAAGACCATAACTATTTGGGACACTCCGACTTGCAGATACCGGACTATCATACGCTGCAAGAAATTACTATCCAACTTTTCAGTGCGCATATAGATGCTTATGTGGAAGTACACGGCTTGCAGCCGCCCGTACGCAGCGGTGAAACTACCGCACCTGCCTACCGCATTTCCATTTCCAATGCCAATGCGCAAACCAACCTGCTGAATCAGGTCCGGCCCGGACAGTGGACTACCGTGGCTCAGGATTTACACTTCGATTCGGCTACACAGACTTATCAGACCACCGACATGGCACTTTTCCGCATGGATAGCGAAGGCAGTGTCATCGAATCTCTCTGCCGCCATCAGATCCAACTGGAAGATCGAGACGGCAACGTGCTTGTATCTTTTCCTCTCAGCGATTATCTGAAGGAGAATGCGAAATACATTGATGTAACGAAACAGGAGGCTTTTCTCCCCATCAGCATCAAATTTACTCCGGTAAGCGTCACCATCGAAGTGCCGTCCTGGTATATCGAAGACATTGAACCGGATTGGACTCATTCTTAATAAACTAATAGGAGAATGTTGAAAAATGAAAAAACGATTATCTTATATATTGGCTCCGCAGCACCTGCTGACTGTTTTTCTGTCTCTGTTCCTGCTCTCGGCTGTCTCTTCCTGTTCGGAAGATGAAAATTCGGAAGCAGGGAAAGCAACGGTAAAGATGACTTTCACTACGCGGGCCAGTGCACAGGCTGACGGCTCTTCTACGCTTGAAGAACGCGAGCGCATGAAGACCTTGCGGGTCATCATGGAAAACGCTAACACCGGAAAAATCTTGTACAACGTCTTTTATGACAACTTGGGGAGTGTGACATCGAAGACAATTACCTTTCAGGATGTGCCGGTAGAAGAGGGTGGAACACCCTTCAATTTCTATGCGATAGCCAACGAAGCATCTTTTCTTACGCAGGGAGAATCCTTGGAGGGCAAGGAGGTGGACTTGGACGGGCTATATCATCGTGATATAGCGATTGATTTTAATTCTCAGGAAAATGAGCAGCTTTCCATCCCCCAGGCCAAGAAGAATCAGAAAACGATTCGGCCTGTACCGGGAATGCAGGAACATACCGTGCAGTTGGAATTTCCGGTAGCCAAGGTAGATGTCGGTTTCACCAATGAGATTGAAACGGAGCAGACAGTGGCGGACATCCGGATGCCGGGTTTGAAGGTAATCGGCGGCAGGCTCTTTCCACAGGATTTTGCCGGGGATGGGGCAGAAGTGCCGGATGAGCAGGTTCCGGAAGCAGGTGCAGCCGAAGACCTAGTCTTTACGCCCAATCCTTTATCCGTGCCGGCCGGCACGTTTGGAGGAGAGCCGGGCAAGGCTTCCGTAACATCGCTTTACGTTTATCCGGCTAAGAGCAGCAGCTACAAGCTGACCGCCCGTTGGTCCGATGCAGCGAAAGAGCAGACGGTTGACCTGAATCAGTCCGGCCGATTGGCTGGCGGCATCCGTCGCGGTATGCAGTTGAATATCGGCATTACCTTGAAGTACGGTGTCATGCAGCTGGATAATCTCACAGTGACGGTGGACAACTGGACGAATGCGGATGTCATTACACCGGAATTCCAATAAAGGCTTAGGCCGACCTTAAGAAACCTTGTTTTAAGATGTATCATTTAAATCAGGAAAATCATGAATCTGTATCGGATGAAAAATAGATTATGTCGGGTAGTGGCAGCGATAGGCTGCTGCCTGTTGCCTTTCGGCTGCACGCAGGAAGAGGATGAGACACGTGTTCCTGAACAGGGGCAAGGCATGAGTTTGCAGTTAAAGGTGAGAGCGGGGGCTGATAATACGGGTACGGCACCTACAGCAGAGGAAAGCAAAATCCATACCCTCCGTGTGTATGCTTTTGCACACATCCCAGGTGACTCCAAGGACGGACGTTTGGTAGGGTATTACTATACCGGCCAAGTAGGACAAGCCTCTCATACCTTTCCTATGAACATCACGTTCTATCAGAAAGGCAGGCAAGACGTAAAATTTTATGTAGTGGCCAATGAAGAGGCGATGTCAGAACCGGGGGTTGATAAAAAGTTTACCGAGCAAACTACGGAAGAAGAGTTGAACAAATATACGTTTACATCGCTGGCAACGGATATTGCAAACAAAGGATTACCCATGTTTTACAGGTCCAAGTCTCCGGTATCATTGACAAAAAACCAACTGAATAATGTGCCCTCCTTCAATCTGCAACGCCCTATGGGAAAGCTCGGTGTATTTGCAGCCAAGCCCGCAGATGAAACAAGCACTTTGCGGATTACGGGATTGACTATGCTGGAATCCGGTACACGTACCCGTAATTACCTTATGCCGCAGGATGTCGAGAAATTGAAAGAAATCACAAGCAACAAGGGGCCTGCTACACTTCAGGTAATTGACGGGGAGGTGAAGGCATTGCCTTCCAACCTTACAGAAGACGATAAAAAGAATCCGAAATATTATACCGACTTGCTGAAAGTTCCTTACTATCCGTTCGAAAGCCCTTGGGGCAGCCCTTCATGGAACGCTCCAGGTGACGAAGAAGGGAATGTGCTGCAGATAGATTATACATTTGACGGAGGAGAACCACGCACCGGATGGGTTTACCTGCCTTGCATTTTAAGAAACCATTATTATGCTATATGCTGCCTGATGCACAACGACGGCAAGATAACCGTGGAATGCCAGGTAGCCGATTGGAATGACGGGGGTACGGATGATCTTGATTTTGATTATCCGTCTTATACGAATCCCATCACTCCAAACGGCAGCAGTGAACCGCTGCCTGAGGGGAAAAAATATCCTCAGCCTACGGTTTACTATAATTCGGATGCAAATTCTGATAAGGGACCTTCCGTGTTCGATTTTAAGATCTGGGCCCCAAAAGACAAGAAAGAAGTATGGAGACCTGTGTTGTATACAAGGCATCCCGGTGATTTTGAGGTGGAGGTGTATCAAGGCGGACAAAAGGTGGAAACTGTGAACGGTTCTTATCCGACGTCGCCGGATTCTTATCAGATTCGGGTGAAGGCATTGACAAATCAATATTTGTTTGATACGGGTGATGGAACACTAACCAACAAGATTGTAGGTTTGGGCATCGCCTATCAGCCGGCATGGGCTCCGGATTCTAATTCTTTACTTCTGATTAATGGGCTGACGAATAGCCTGAAATGGGAAGGAAGTGACCAAGCGGAAATTATCGAAATCAAACAAGTAGACATACCTGTAATAAATTGATGGACTATGAAACGACTATTGTATCATATTGTTTTCTGTTGCCTGGCAGCATGTTGCTTTACGGCATGTGAACAGGAAGACATGGATCGTCACACAGAGACGGTAGGTGACGGCAACCGTATTATTCTGGATCTTGCATCTGCATCGCTGCCCGTGACCCGTGATGCTGTCACGGCTACTGGCGCGGAAACCGCAGTCAGCCATCTCGACGTATTGATTTTCAATCAAGATGAAACGAAGAAATGGTATGAGCGGATAAGCATCAGTAAGGTCGGTAAAGTTACGTTGTCTGCCAAGCGAAGTGAGTTTGAAGCAGATACGAAGTATTGGGTATATCTGATAGCCAACAGCACCGCAGCAACCGCTGTGTTCGAAGCCCAAGACTTCAATCTGACCCAACTTAAGGGAATGACGCAGGAAGACGAACGTATTCATGTGACCGGGCTGAATATCTCTGCCGCTAACGCACCGCAGACATTCCTTATGGATGGAATAGCCTACCCGATTGGGAAGGAAGAGCCTAAAACGTCAGAAGCAGTCGTGTTGAACAATGGGAACAAGGCTGATGACACGGAATTGCAGGTGACCTTGCGTCGTGCGGCAGCCAAGATTGTGGTCAACATTGCTCATGGCACTGACGTGGAGTTCGGCGACAGTCCGAGCTCGAATGCTGCTGGAGCCGGATATTACTTGCGTAACATGCCTTACTCCACCTCGGTGATAGCACCACCGAGTATAGATGCCGAAACGGCCAAGTTGAGAACCCCCGATAAGTACAATGGTCCGTCTTTTTTCAATTGGACAAAAGATAAGATTACCGTAACATCGTATGCCTACGCCCATGTTTGGGACAATGCAAGCACCTTGGAGAAAGAAGTGCGTCTGATTGTAAATATTCCGATGCTTTACACCCCTCATAATGAAGATGGCCAATCTACAGGAGATTCGGAATACTTTGCTAACAGTTATTACCAGATTCCTGTCAGCAAAGCCCAAAAACTGGACCGCAACACCTGCTATCAGGTGAATGTTACGGTAAACGCTCCAGGTGGAAGCGACCCGTCGGAACCGCTTTCTTTGACAGACATAAGCTATGCTGTGTATGAGTGGGAGAAGGAACAGATTAATGTAGGCGGTGAAACCGACCTGCCGGCTTTCCTGACGCTGAACGAGTATGAAATGGAAATGCACAACATGGCAGACGACAATACCACGCTGGAATTCGCTTCTTCTTCGGAAGTGACAGCCACCATTGGCAGAGTCTATTATATCGACAAGTTCGGACAGGAGAAGGAGTTAACCCGAATAACAAACGGCAACCCGGATGAATGGGGAGAGAATATAGGCTCCAGTGCTCGACCAAATTGGAAAAACCGTTGCACAATTAAAATTACGCCGGATAAAAATATTAACGGAAAAATTCATGTACACGGGGAGGTACCTGGTAACAATGCCGTGAGATACATCGAGTTTACGGTTACAAATGAGCAAAAAATCTCACGTAAGGTAATGGTGGCTCAATATCCATTGACCTATATCACGAATGTGGAAGGAGATTATTCGTATCGCGATGACTTTGAGTCAAGTGCTCCTGATGGAACTTCCGGCTTGACCACATGGCTTTTGTTGGCAGGAAAAAATAAGAACGATATTATTGGTAAAGAATATGATAGCAATCAGCGATTTGATGATTGGATAACCAGTTGCTCTTGGAGTAACAATCGTTGGAATTATGGACAAGGAACTCAAGCCTTCTTTGTTTCAAAAGTGGCTCAGAATATAAGTGCTTCAACCGGATTGTGCCAAATATGCTATTATAGTTGGGAAGAACAGACTGGCTGGTTTGGGAGACCACCATATTCTTATAATATAGCTACATCATATGTCAGTGGTCTTAACAATCACCGTATGTATCACGTTACCATTACGGCCACTTCGGATGAATATACATTGGGACGTCCCCGTATTACCGGCGGTAAGACCGACCCGGGCGCAGACAATGCCGTCCTTGTATCGCCATCTTTTATGCTGGCTTCTCAGTTAGGAGCAGTATTGGCAGCCAAGAACGTTGATATAGCCGCCAGGCATTGTGAGCAATACGTAGAGGTGGCAAGAGATGGAACGGTATACGATGACTGGCGATTGCCGACAAAGGCAGAAGTGAATATCATCTATAAATACCAAAATGATTCAGATGCTATGGACGAAGTCTTAAGCGGCGATAGATATTGGAGTGCATCCGGACTTGTAACTAAACCAGAAGTATTTTCCACCAATGACCAGGCTATCCGCTGTATCCGCGATGCCTACGACAAGAAAACCGGTAAATAGTAAGGAGGACTATATATGGAAAAGAATACGTTTCAAAGATTGATACATATGGTTATGGCCATGACAGCCATAGCTATCCTGCTGGTTTCTTGCCAGCAGGATGAGTGGTTCGACCCGTCGTCTGATGTTCCTGAAGGGTATGTGGCACTGCGGTTCAGTGCGGATATCCCCGATATGGAAATAGTGAACTCCCGTTTGGTAGACCCCGATGGTGGCGGTGTGCAGAACATGACCTTGTTCTGTTTCGACAGTTACGGGCTTTTCATTACAACGGTAACGGCAGAAATCAAGTCGGAAGGTGCCAGCACGGGTACGTTCCAGGCCAAAGTGCCCGAGAATACCCGCACCGTGCATTTTGTTGCCAACCAGGTGATGACGGACTTTGAGCAAGACCAGTTCCGCAATAAGTCTGAATCGGAAGTAATGGCTCTGCTCGAAGGCTCTTCCGGACGCATGATTTATTGGGCACGTTTTGCTTGTGACAATTCCACCGAAGAAATGAAAAAGAAATCCATTGCGGATCAGATAGGAAACAGCATCAAGATGCTCCGCAACCATGCCAAGGTGTCTGTACTCAATCCTACCGAAAACGGATATTTTATCGTAAACGGCTTTGCCGTTTACAATACCAATGCGTTCGGTACGGTAGCACCGTTTCATCCGGAAAAAGGCTTCAATTTCACCGAAGACGACTGGAAGGCTGACGATTTTGTTTCGCTTCCGGCCAATGAAGCTAAGTTGAGCGACATTACGGATGTGACTACCGGCATGGGGCGGTATGTTTTTGAGTGCGAAAACAGGGCGGATGATCCTGTCAGCATCATTCTTTATGGTTACAACTCCGATGAAACACCAGACAAAGCCCGCTATTACCGCATTATGCTGGTCAATGAAAAGGGGGACCAGCTTCTGATTCGCCGGAATCATGATTATCAGGTGAACATTGTGGGAAAACTATCTTTCGGACAGGACACCTTTGCCGAAGCATTGGAAGCGGCAGCCACCAACAATGTGTGGATTTCCATTTCCGATAAGGTGAACGAGGTAGAAGACAACAGATATGTTCTTTCGGTAGCTCAGACCGACTATGTGTTGGATGCAGAAACAAACGAAAACAAACCTTATACGCTTTCTTATACGATTAAGGGAAAGAACGGAATAGTCATTACAGAAGCAGACAAGGCTGAAGTAACCTGGCTGGACAACGAGGTAGCCCGGCAGCCTATTGGAACCACCCGTACCGAAATTAAAGACAATGTGGTCAATGGGGTTATTACGATCAACCTGCTTCCCATAGGAAACAATCAGAAACTGGAAGGTACCTTGCTGGTGAAGCACGGACGGTTGCAGCGCAAAATAAAGATTATTATGGTGAAGGAACAGTCGTTCGCTCCTTCGTGGGTAGGTACCCAGATTTATGGCGGTATGAATTTGTCGGATCCCACCCTAGACCGTTCGCACGTGACGGCGATGTTTACCGTTCCGGAAACGACTCCGGCAGAACTCTTCCCGATGAAGGTGTATGTCTCTGTCGGCGGTCTGGATATCCGTCCGGAATCGGGAATGAAGTTGACCGTGGTACGTGACGGAGACAAGGATTGGTACAGCAGTGGTGACATCACACCGGAACCCGACTACAAGTATCTCTATATTGTAGAGCAGCCCGGTGTGCAGCGTGTCTATTTCGAGAATATCCTGTCTCAACAAGAAGGCTATACCGGGAATCTGCATATTGAGGCAGAACATTTTGAGACCATGAATCGAACCTTTGTTTACTCATCATCACGCAAGTCTATTACCGTAGAAGGTTTGAAAGCCTACAATGCTGCAGGTGGCGGCATAGAAGGAGCTTCCAATGACGAACTGATTCTCTACCGCCTGGTGCCTCAGAAAAAGAATGCCCACGTCCAGTTTGATTTACAGCTACGAGAAAAAACAGGTGACGATTTGGACGATGACCGGGATGGTACTCCATTTAATGCAGAACCGGAGGATGAATTCATGCTTTATTCAAGGTATCTGGATTTCTACACAGACGAGGAAGTAGGTCAGGTAGGAGTAGATCGGTTTGACTGCCTTTTTTATGAAGAGGCTTCAGAGGCCTGGTGGCGAAAGAACAATCCGAATGGAGGCCGTATGCTGATGTTCAAGCCCCGGGAAGCAATAATCGGTAATCCACCAAAAGGAACCGGAAAATATTCCATCTACCTGAAATCCAACCGGCCTAAGAGTGCCGAAGTGATTCGTATAGCATCCAACCGCAACAGTGTTGAAGCGGTACTGGAGGAAGATGCTTTACAGGATGGTACATATGCTGGGAATTCATATCGCAGTGTCACTTTTGAATTGGCTAACTACAATCCATTCCGCTTTGGTGCTAAGCTGAATCATGACAATACGGGTTGGCAGGGTCAGGAACCGGATCGTGGGAACAACCCTACTGCAGATGTACCAGAACTTCTCACATCGCTGGAATGGCCTTACGAACCCGGGAAAACAGTAGACATAGCCTTCGATATCACCAGTTTTGCCGGCTCTGATAACAAATCGGTAGATCCGTTTGGAGAAACTTTCGAAGTGTACATTGATGCTCCGATGCTGGAATTGGGCAGTAACCCTAATCTGAACGGCAAGCTCTCTGAAGTAAGTCCGGGACGCTTTGTCTATAAGGTAGATGCTGAACGTGAAAAGGAACGCGCTTATTTCCCGGATTCCAAGGTCATCAACCAGGACAATACCCCCGGTGTGAACCAGACGGGAGAGCGCAAGACCCTGCACTTCACCACGAAGAGCATTGTGAGTGCGGGCGATATCACGATCTCTTCCAACAAAGAACAGGTGGTGTTCTATTCCAAGACGTTCCGCGTTACAAACAGTCCGATAAGCGGAAACATCTATTACACCGATGGTTCTGGCAATCCGCAGCCGATTCCGGCCAATGCATTCGTTGCATTTGAGCGTGTCAGCAACAGTAGCCGTATCGGTGCTGTAACCATTGCAGCGAATGGCCGGTACGAATTGCGTTTGCGGAAAGAGTATTCTTTCAACTGGAATACCAACCCCGTGAAGTTTCATTACGAGGTGAACGGTGCGGTTTACAGTTGTACCTACAACAGCCTTGCGGAATTGTTTGATAGGCAGAAAAATGTAGTTCTCACTTTGGAAAAACAATAAATTGAATCATACAAACGGAAACTCCGGGCGCTTTCACGTTCGGAGTTTTTTATAATTCACGATAGAAGAAACATGAATAAACAGCATCTTGCCATTTTTGTTTGTCTTTTCTGCATAGGATTGGCATCCTGCTCGTATGCACAGGAGCAGCAGAAGAAGACGAAAGAATTTTATCTACCTGACGTGCCTGTTACATTGACAGCACCGGAAGACCGTGCCGACTACCTGTCCCTTCATTATTGGGATCATTTTGATTTTGCGGATACGTCACTTATATCCCGTCCGGAAATTACCGAACAGGCATTTGTGGATTTCATCAGTGTCTTGCCTTATTCCTCCAAAGCACAGACAGCCGTTGATACGCTCTTTTGCCGTGCTTTGGCCACCAATGAAATGCTCTACCATTTCATTGCGCTGACTGATAAATACCTGTACGAACCCAATTCGCCCATGCACAACGAAGAACTGCATATCCTCTTCCTGCGTACACTGGTGAGCAATCCTGATTTGGGAGAGTTGGACAAGATACGCCCACGTCATCAATTGGAAATGGCAATGAAAAACCGTCCGGGAGATGTGGCGGCAGATTTTACCGTTGTCTGCCGGGACGGAAAGCAAAAACGGCTTTCCGATATAAAGGCGGATTATGTGCTCATCTATTTCAATGACCCCGATTGTGAGGATTGCCGCCGCGTGAAGGAAGAGCTTTCCCGGTCAACGGTGGTGAACAGGCTGCTGGAGTCCGACCGCCTGAAGCTGCTGTCTGTATGTGTAGAGGGAAAGATCCCCGGATGGGAAAAAGCAGGCTTCCCTACCGCTTGGATAGATGGCTATGATGCCGGACAGCGACTGACCCGTGAACAGATATACGACCTCAAGGCAATGCCTACGCTGTATCTGCTTGATGCCGAAAAACGGGTCATACTCAAAGATGCTTCATTCGGACAAGTAGAGGAAAGATTGCGGTGAATGACGGTTCGTAAAAACGGCTATGGGCACATCTGAAAAAGACAGCAAGGTTACATATTCAGATACCATCGTGATTTGATGCTGGCACGCAACAACATCTTGTGCAATAAAGAAACAGCTTGTACAATCAAACAAAATCAGCTTCGAGGACCATTGCCTGCTTCCCGAATCAAATACAAGGAGGCAATCGAAGCTTGCGGAAGCATGGTAGAGGGACATCCCGTGGACTGGTCGCAAGTCAGGAAATACAATCCGGCTACCAAGGCAAAATACACCGAAGCTATCCGTCGGCTGAAAGAAAGAGGATTACCGACAGCTCAGGTCGCTGCCGAGTTCGGATTACACCCCGAGACCTTCCGCTCCTACTCATACAGGTAGATACCCAAATACTCGTGGCGTTGGGAACGGTTGGTATGCGGATTGCGAATGGCGGGATAATAATCCAGGTATAATGTCACCTTGCCCGATTTCAACAAGCGTTGGCGCAAGGTTACTTTAGTGCATACATGCATAGTCTTTGTTTTTAATAAGTTCAACAATCAGTGAGGCAAAAATGTGCGGTAATGGTTCAGTAATCAAGTAACTGACATGATAACTTGTCCGATAACCGATTACCGGTTCATTTCAGCGTAGGAGGCTGGAGGATGGCATCGATTTCCGACCGTAAGATATAGGTGTATTTCCCCACCTTCTTCTTGCGGAGTCCGTGGTACTTTACATAACTGTAGATTTGGCGTATGAACGAGTATGAACATCATCCACTCCATTCGCAGAGCGACTGGCGAAGAAGGTGGACGTGCAGCAAATGTGGTTCAAAAAAGGGGCAAAAAACAGGCAAAAAACAGGTAGAAATGGGTTATACCAATGAAAAAGGAAATGAATAGATACAATAAAAGGCACTCAAAATGAGCGCCTTTACTGCTTGTTGATACTTATTGTAACTTGTCTTTAACAGCCTGTCATTTTCCGATGCAGAATCATCAATAAGCAAAAATAGGATAATTCTTCATGGTTTCGTTTACACGCTTGCGGACAGAAGCAATTACCTCTTCGTTGTCTACGTTCGACAATACAGTCTCAATCATTTCGGCAATTTCGTACATCAAGTCTTCCTTGGCACCACGTGTTGTGATAGCTGGAGTACCCAGACGGATTCCCGAAGTCTGGAAAGCCGAACGGCTGTCGAACGGAACCATGTTCTTGTTTACGGTGATGTCGGCTGATACCAGTGCTTTTTCGGCAACCTTACCAGTCAGGTCAGGATATTTGCTACGCAGGTCTACCAGCATAGAGTGGTTGTCTGTACCTCCAGAAACAATGGTAAATCCGCGGCCCATCAAAGCCTGTGCCAGTACGGCAGCATTCTTTTTCACTTGTTTCTGATATTCCACATATTCCGGTTGCAGACATTCGCCGAATGCCACAGCCTTGGCAGCGATGACATGTTCAAGCGGACCTCCCTGGATACCCGGGAATACGGCAGAATCCAGCAACTGAGACATCATCTTGATTTCGCCTTTCGGAGTTTTCTTGCCCCAAGGGTTAGGGAAGTCTTTGCCCATCAGGATAACACCACCGCGAGGTCCGCGCAGTGTCTTGTGGGTAGTCGAGGTCACGATATGTGCATATTTCACAGGGTTATCCAGCAAACCGGCTGCAATCAGTCCTGCCGGATGTGCCATGTCTACCATAAAGATAGCGCCTACTTTGTCGGCAATTTCGCGCATACGCTTATAGTCCCATTCGCGTGAGTAAGCAGAGCCACCGCCGATAATCAATTTCGGATGTTCGCGCAGGGCAATTTCTTCCATCTGGTCGTAGTCAACACGGCCGGTTTCCTTATTCAGGTTATATTCGCAAGGAGTGTAGATGATGCCAGAAGTGTTTACCAGCGAACCGTGTGACAGGTGTCCGCCGTGAGCCAGGTTCAGTCCCATAAATTTATCGCCCGGATTCAGCACAGCCAGGAATACTGCTGCATTAGCCTGAGCGCCTGAGTGCGGCTGTACGTTGGCCCATTCGGCATCGAAAATCTGTTTCAGCCGGTCGATGGCAATCTGTTCACTCTGGTCTACTACTTCACAACCTCCATAATATCTTTTTCCAGGATAACCTTCAGCATATTTGTTGGTCAGGCATGATCCCATGGCTTCCATCACCTGGTCGCTTACAAAGTTTTCCGAAGCGATAAGTTCAATACCCTTCAGCTGACGCTGATGTTCTTTTTCGATAATGTCGAAAATCAAGTCATCTCTTTTCATATTCGTAATGGTTTAATGTTGTTAACAATATATCTGTTCGGGAGTCATGCCTTGTTTTTATCAGAACATAACACCCAGTGAAAAGCTCAGCACATTTTTATGCCGGTCGGCAATCAAGTTATGCTCTGTGGCTGTAATACCGTTGACCTTGCTGGTATACGTAATGGATTTTGAAATGTTGTGCAGGCCTATTTCGTAGCGGAAATCAAAAAATATATTCGAAATATTGACACCTAATCCCAGTACGGCGCTATAGTGTAAAGGATATAAATCTTCCGAAATGTTACTCTGGGTGAATTCGCTGAATTCTGTGTCCGACTTTTGGCTCCATACGTACGAAAGTTTCGGCCCGATGAAGAACGACATGCCATATTCGTCTTTTTTTATGAAGTTATATCCATAAAGAACAGGAAGGTCAAAAGACCGTATGGTTGTATTGATGTCTGCCCGGGCATTTTCGCTATCCGGATGATTCTGGTTACGGTTGAAAAAAATGGAACCTTTTGAAACGCTGAAAGTAAGCTCTGGCTGGATGAAGTGTCTTTTCATGTTGTAACGGAAAAACACAGCCCCCCAGTAACCCACTTTATACCAGTTTTCGGTCGTGTTCATCACTTCTCCTTCCACTTCCAGATGGCTGGAGAAATACATGGACGAGTTGAATCCGCCCTTTATTCCCACGTTGGTGCGCTTCTCCTTTTTCTCCGTCGCGGTTCCGTCGGAAGGAGCGGCATAGGTTTGAAGTGGGAGCGAGGCAGTAAGCAAACCCGTAATCAAGATAACAGAGAGGCTGTGTTTTTTCATAAGACAAAGGGGTTAAGTCATTTCTTTTTTTCTACCGACCATCCGAACTTGCCGATTTTGGGTCCCAGCTCGAAATAGCCTCCGTGTGCATACACGAGCAGGTTGGATGCTGCCAGCTCAAACTTTCCGGTTTCCTTGTTCAGGTATTTGTCGTCGGCTTTTACGTTTACCACATCGGCAATGAACATGTCGTGCGAACCGAGCGAGACAATCTCCTTCACGCGGCATTCGATGCACAGCGGCGATTCTTCGATGATGGGAGCTTTCACCATGCTGGCCTTGCCTGGGGTCAGTCCCATTTCCTTGAACTTGTTGAAGTTCTTGCCCGAGCGTACTCCGCACCAGTCTGTAGCGAAAGCCATGTCCTTGGTGGTGAGGTTAATCACGAACTCCATGTTTTTCTTCAGAATCGGATAGGAGTGCCGTTCCGGTCTTACGGAGATGTAACACATAGGCGGGTTGGTACAGATTGTACCAGCCCACGCTACGGTTATAATGTTGTACTCTTCTTCATGGCTGCCGCAGCTTACGAGCAATGCTGGCAGTGGATAAATCATTGTACCCGGTTTCCAATCTTGCTTCATACCCGCTGTCAGATCAGTTTGATGTTATCGCGGTTCTGTTCCTTTTCGCAATAATGGCATTTCAGCAATCCGTGTTCCTTGTCTACTACATGGAACCATGTAGCCATCGGCTCGTTGTTGGTTATGCATTTCGGGTTATTGCATTTTACGATGCCTCTTACTTCATCGGGCAATGCCAGAACAGTTTTCTCTACTACTTTGTAGTCGCGGATAATGTTCAGTTTGATATTAGGTGCCACTACAGAAAAGCGGCTTATTTCGTTGTCGGTGAAGAAGCGGTCTGCAATCTTGATAATTCCCTTTTTACCCAGCTTCTTGCTTACCAGGTTATTACCGATGGTGATGTTGGTGTCCATTTCTTCTACACCCAGTAATGAAACCACTTTAAAAAGTTTGTCAGAAGGAATGTGGTCTATTACCGTACCATTTTTCAGTGCAGCTACCTGCAATTCGTTTGTTTCGCTCATATATATAAGGAATATTTAAAAGGTCCTACATCAGTTATTTCAAGGTATCTGCTTTCACTTCGTTCAGGGTGATTCCCAATACGTCGCACAAGATGGCTTCGCGGGCATACAAGCCGTTTTTAGCCTGCTGGAAGTAGTAAGCCTTTTCACTGTCGTCCACGTCGTACGTAATTTCGTTTACGCGGGGCAGCGGATGCAGGATGCGCAGGTTGTCGCGCGTTTTGTCCAGCATTTTACTGTTCAGTATATAGATGTCTTTTACTCGTTCATACTCCATCAGGTCTGTAAAACGCTCGCGCTGTACACGTGTCATGTACAGGATGTCGGCATCGGCGATGGTGTCTTCGGTGAAGTCGGAGTGCTCGTAATACTTGATGTTGTGCTGCTTGCAGTACAGCTTGTATTCTTCCGGCATCTTGAGTTCATCGGGTGCTATAAAATGGAAGGTAGGATTGAAATGACGCATGGCCATTAGCAGCGAGTGCACGGTACGTCCGTATTTCAGGTCGCCCACCATATAGATATTCAGATTTTCCAGTGTGCCCTGTGTCTTGTAGATGGAATAGAGGTCAAGCATGGTCTGGCTGGGATGCTGGTTGGCACCGTCGCCTGCATTTACGATAGGCACGGGAGCTACTTCGCTTGCATAGCGTGCTGCTCCTTCCAGGTAGTGGCGCATAACGATGATATCGGCATAGTTGCTCACCATCATGATGGTATCTTTCAGCGTCTCACCTTTCGACGAGCTGGTAACCTTGGGGTCTGTAAAACCGATAACTCTTGCACCCAGACGGTTCGCGGCTGTTTCAAAGCTCAGGCGGGTACGGGTAGACGGCTCAAAAAACAAAGTTGCAACAACTTTTTCGGCCAGTAACCGGCGGTTAGGTTTCTTCTCAAACTCTTTTGCCATTTCCAACAGATAAAGAATCTTTTCTTTGGAGTGGTTGGCAATTGTAACTAAACTTCTATTTTCCATTTTTGTGCAATTATTGTTACATCTAATACGATGTAAAGGTAGAGAAAAAAAAATAAAAATCCACCCTTTTAAAGATATTTCAGCGAAGTTTCTGTTTACTAGTTATTATTACAAACTTTTTTCCGTACATTTGCGCTCAGTTTATTAAAATGGAATAGTGTTTTTATACTATGAGGAAGAAATTTATATACGTATTATGGTTTCTGCTGGTGCTTTTCATCTTGGCAGTAGCCGCTGTGTTTACAGCCATTGCCCGTGGATGGGTGGGATACGTGCCTCCGGTAGAAGAGCTGGAGAATCCGCAGTTGAAATTTGCCTCCGAAATCATTTCGGCCGACGGCAAGACTTTGGGAACCTGGTCGCTGAGTAAGGAAAACCGCGTGTTTGCACATTACGAAGAGCTTTCGCCACACCTTATTAATGCGCTTATTGCAACGGAAGACGTACGTTTTGCCGACCACTCGGGTATCGACGAACGGGCTTTTTTCCGTGCGCTTATCAAGCGAGGTATTCTGATGCAGAAGCATGCCGGTGGCGGTAGTACCATTACGCAGCAGCTTGCCAAGTTGCTTTATTCGCCGACGGCAGACAATATTCAGGAGCGTCTGCTGCAGAAACCTATCGAATGGGTGATTGCCGTGAAGCTGGAGCGTTACTATACGAAAGAAGAAATTATCACAATGTACCTCAACAAGTTCGATTTTCTTTACAATGCGGTAGGTATCAAGACAGCAGCTGCTACTTATTTCTCGAAGACTCCAAAGAATCTGAAGATAGAAGAGGCTGCTACGCTTATCGGTATGTGCAAGAATCCGTCGCTGTACAATCCGCGCCGCTTTAACGAGCGTTGCCGTGGCCGACGCAATACGGTGCTCGACCAGATGCGCAAAGCTGGTTATATTACGCAGGCCGAATGTGATTCGCTGCAGGCGCTTCCGCTTACGCTTAAATTCCGCAAGGTGGACCACAAGGACGGGTTGGCAACTTACTTCCGCGAATATTTACGTGGGGTGATGAATGCCAAGAAACCTGAAAAGAAGAAATACCGTGGATGGCAGATGCAGAAGTATTATGAGGACTCGCTGGCATGGGAAACTGACCCATTGTACGGCTGGTGTGCCAAGAATAAAAAGAAAGACGGCAGCAACTATAATCTGTATACCGACGGTCTGAAGATTTATACGACTATCGACTCGCGCATGCAGGCTTATGCCGAAGAAGCCGTGTACGAGCATGTGGCAAAATACTTGCAGCCCCGTTTCTTTAAGGAAAAGAAACGCAGTAAGACAGCTCCTTTCACCAGTCAGCTGACGGCAGAAGAGGTGAATACCATCATGACACGTGCCATGCGTCAGAGCGACCGTTACCGTTTCATGAAGGCGGATGGATATTCTGAAGCTGAAATCCGCAAGGCATTTGATACTCCGCACGAAATGACGGTATTCTCTTATGAAGGTGACAAGGATACCATCATGACTCCGATGGATTCGTTGCGTTATTACAAGCATTTCTTGCGTACTGGCTTTATGTCGATGGACCCGTCGAACGGGCATGTCAAGGCGTATGTGGGTGGACCTAACTATAACTACTTCCAGTATGACATGGCTATGGTGGGACGCCGTCAGGTGGGTTCTACCATTAAACCTTATTTATATACACTAGCTATGGAAAATGGTTTCTCGCCATGCGACCAGGCGCGTAACGTAGAATATACGCTGGTAGACGAGAATGGTATTCCATGGACACCACGAAACAGCAGCAACAAACGCTATGGCGAAATGGTTACGCTGAAATGGGGACTTGCCAACTCGAACAACTGGATTTCGGCTTATCTGATGAGTAAGCTTAACCCATATGCGCTGGTTCGCCTTATCCACTCGTTCGGTGTTCTGAATAAGGATATCCAGCCTACTGTATCGCTCTGTTTGGGTCCTTGTGAAATTTCTGTGGGCGAGATGGTAAGCGCTTATACGGCTTTTGCCAACAAGGGTATCCGTACGGCACCACTCTTTGTTACGCGTATTGAGGATAATGAAGGAAACGAGATTGCTATATTCAATACGCATGTGGATGAAGTTATCAGTGAAACCAGTGCTTACAAGATGTTGGTAATGCTTCGTGCCGTAATCAATGAGGGTACGGGTGGACGCTGCCGCCGTCTGTATGGTATCACTGCTGATATGGGTGGTAAGACCGGTACAACCAACAACAACTCCGACGGATGGTTCATGGGTTTTATGCCTAATCTGGTATCAGGATGCTGGGTAGGAGGTGAGGAACGTGATATTCACTTCGACCGCATGACCGACGGACAGGGTGCTGCTATGGCATTGCCGGTGTGGGGACTCTTTATGCAGAAGGTCTATGCAGACAAGTCGCTGGGCTACTCGCAGAAAGACACCTTCAATATTCCGAAGGATTTTGATCCTTGTAAAGATGTTCTGGAAGAATCAGAGCCTATGGATAATGTGGGGCTGGATGCCTTGTTTAATTGATTCTTTTACCAGATAAATTTATTGTATATAGAAAAGAGTCGTATCGTCTGATACGGCTCTTTTTTGTTTAATTATAGTGCAACTTACTGCGTAAAAGAAGAATAAAAACTGCGAATAAATACACTTTTCGATAGTAAAAACTTATAATTATTTGCATAACTGGAGGAGAATGTCTAAATTGTATGACAGAAACAAGAAAATCCCTTTCCGCTATGGACTCACATATTCAGTTTTTTCAGTTGGAACCCGATGCGGCAGCCCGTATACTTGAACGCATTGCAGAGTTTAATACAGGCAGGACTGATGCCCAGGGAACGTATGCCATCAGTGTAGCTACAGCTTATCGCTCTTATTACGCATTGTGGCGTCTTTTCCCTGGTGAGGGTCAGCCGCTCTTTGTCCGTACACTTGGAATTACTTTCGAAGGAGCTGCAGACCGTGCATTCGACTTGCTGCAGAACTGTAATACGCTTCTCGAAGTCAAGGATAACAGTTATTTTGAATCTTGTTACGGACAGATGCATGATATCATGCCTTTTGGGCGTTATCGGGGAAAACGGATGGCGGAGATCTATTATGTGGATCCTGCATATATGTTGTGGCTGGCCAATAAGTTCGAGCCTCATAATCGCATTTATTTTAAGGTGCAAGAAATGGCAAGGCAGTTTGCTCAAGTTCATTTTGAACTGACTGTCCAGAAACGCAATATCTCGTCTGTCAGTCATTTTGTAGGCAGTCCGGGGGATAAGCTTACAGGATTACAGCTTAATGTGCTGAATGTACGTTTGCAGGTTGATAATTACAAGCCCGATTTTTATGTAGACCAGAATGTGCTGGCTGCCGACAGAGATGGTAACCGCTTTGTGTTTCTGGTTAAGGCTGCGGCGGCCAGTCTTTCGCCTTACAGTCTGAGCAGCCATAGCCGTGTTATTACGGTCCGGCAGTCTCTTTCCCTCCGTTCTGCCAAGGTAATGGGTCATTACGAAAGTAGGGGCGTACGCTATACGCGATTGGGGTATGTTAAGTTTAACGAGTGACCTTCTGTTTCAAATCAGCCAGTCCCATTTGGATGTAGTCACGTTCCAAGTCGGTCGGTTTTAGGATTGTTTCATCGTAATACAGCAGGTCTACGTCTGCTGTGATGATGCCGGCAGCTTTTCCTTCGGGAGTACGTCCCAGTGCCTTTTCAAGGGTTTTGAATTGTGCGGTAATAGCATCTGCAGTCATACTGGTAGTAAAGCAACCTACTTGATTCAGAAAATCGGCAGCAGGCCCCATAGAGTGTGGAGTCGTCTGTCTGATATCCGACCAGCGGATGTCGGGAAATATCTTTTCGAGTGCAGTACGCACCTTTTTCAGGTTTTCGGCAGCATTGCAGTTCGAACCTAACCCGACGGCACAATAGTGGCTATTTTGTATAAATGTTTTATTCATACTACAAAAGTATGAAAAATCTTTTGTATTTTTGCGAAGATAAAACTGTATAAATACCATGAAATTTATTGGAATTATTCCTGCAAGATATGCATCAACACGCTTTCCGGCCAAACCGTTGGCGCTTTTGGGAGGCAAACCAGTCATTCAACGAGTATACGAACAGGTAGCGGGCATCTTGGATGATGCCTGGGTAGCTACGGATGACGAACGCATCGAACAAGCGGTAAAGGCTTTTGGCGGTAAAGTCGTGATGACTTCTACAGCACACAAGAGTGGGACTGACCGCTGCTATGAAGCTTACACGAAAGTGGGACAGGGCTTCGATGTCGTTGTAAACATTCAGGGTGACGAGCCTTTTATCCAGCGCTCGCAACTGGAGGCTGTTAAGGCTTGTTTCGACGATGCTTCTACACAGATTGCTACTTTGGTAAAACCTTTCAGCGCTGATGATGCGTTTGAGGTGTTGGAAAATGCCAATTCGCCAAAGGTTGTAGTCAACAAGAATTTCCAGGCCCTTTATTTCAGTCGCTCCATCATTCCTTACCAGCGCAATGTCGGCAAGCAAGACTGGCTGAAGGGGCATACTTATTACAAGCACATCGGCTTGTATGCTTATCGTGCTGCTGTATTGCAGGAAATCACTGCATTGCCACAATCGTTTCTCGAACTGGCTGAATCGCTAGAACAGTTGCGCTGGCTGGAGAATGGTTATACCATCAAGGTCGGCCTCAGTGATGTTGAGACTATCGGAATCGACACCCCTCAGGATTTGGAGCGTGCGGAATTGTTTCTTAAAGAACATTACGGAGCAAAATGACGGCAGTAATCGATAGGACAAAGGCACCACAGAACAAGCCGATGGAACACTTTGCGATACCTGTTCCTGAACGAAGAATTCTGAATAATGGTACCCCTCTGAATATTCTCAGAGTAGGCTCGGAAGATGTGATACGTTTTGACATTCTGGTACGTGGCGGTCAGTGGCAGCAGGAGCTTCCGCTGCAGGCAATGTTTACCAATCGCATGTTGCGCGAAGGCACTGCCAGTTACACTTCGCAGCAGATAGCTTCGAAACTGGATTATTACGGAGCATGGCTCGACCTTTCTTCGTCGGTCAATTACGGATTTATTACCCTATATTCGCTGGTGAAGTATTTCCCCCAGACGCTTGAAATCGTGGCGTCGATGATTAAGGAACCGTTGTTTCCGGAGAAGGAGCTCGATGTTGTACGTAATGTCAATCGCCAGCAGTTTCTGGTTAATGCCGACCGTGTGGAAGTTCTTGCGCGCAAGGAACTGAACCGTTCGCTGTTCGGTACGGCGCATCCTCTTGGAAAGTATGCTGCCCTGCAGGATTATGACACCATTACAGCTGCACACTTGCGCAATTTTTATACTACTTATTATACCTCGGCCAACTCTACTCTTTACGTATCGGGTAAAGTTACCGATGATATTCTGCGCTGTGTAGAACAGCATTTCGGTCAGGAAAGCTGGGGCAGTCTTTCTTCTATTCCTGCAGACCGCAATTATGAAGCAAAGACTATAGCAGACCGTCGTGTTTTTATCGAACGTCCTGATGCGCTTCAAAGCTCTATTAAAATGGGATGCTTCACACTGGACCGTTTGCATCCCGATTTTCTGAAGTTCAAGGTTTTGGTAACACTGTTCGGCGGATACTTTGGGAGCCGTCTCATGTCGAATATCCGCGAAGACAAGGGATATACATATGGCATTGCTTCGGGTGTAGTTTCTTATCCCGGGACGGGTATGCTTATTGTCAGTACAGAGGCTGCCAACGAGTATGTGCGTCCGCTTATCGCAGAAGTCTATACGGAAATAGACCGCCTGCAGCAAGACCTTGTACCGGCTGAAGAACTGGAGATGGTGAAAAACTATATGTTGGGCGATTTATGCCGTGCTTACGAAGGACCTTTGTCGGTTACTGAAGCGTGGATATTTACCCAGACAGCCGACTTGCCCGACAGTTTCTATGGCCAATCCGTACAGGCTATCCGTACGGTAACTGCCGAAGAATTACGTCGTTTGGCTCAGCTATATTTCGATAAAGAACGTTTAATAGAGGTGGTTGCAGGTAAAAAAATGCTATAAAGCAGCAGGCAGAAAAATAATTCCATTAAATTGGGGACACAAAAAATATTGATTAAGGCGAATGAATTCTAGAAAATTATACTTGACATGTGGCCTGTTGGCCTTTACCGCAGTGCATGCATGGGCACAAATCAACATCGGCTTTTACAAATTCAAGAACGGTGCCGAGTATACCGGCGAACTGAAAGGCAAGAAGCCTAATGGCAAAGGAAAAACCCTTTTTAAAAACGGTGACGTGTATGAAGGGGAGTATCTTAAAGGAAAGCGCCAGGGTGAAGGTACCTATTTATATAAGGAGGGAGAAAAGTACGTTGGCGAGTGGTATCAGGACCAGAAGCATGGCAAGGGTACGTATTATTTTATGAACAATAACCGTTACGAAGGTATGTGGTCGGCCGATTTCCAGCAGGGAAAAGGTGTGATGTATTATTATAACGGTGATGTGTACGACGGTGAATGGACTGAAAGTAAACGTAACGGTGAAGGAACTTACTCGTGGAAAGGTGGTGCCAGCTACACCGGTCAGTGGGTAAACGATTCGAAGACCGGAAAGGGCGTGATGATATGGGGCGACCAGTCTAAATACGATGGTGAGTGGCAAAGCGACATGCGTCACGGAAAGGGCACTTTCTATTATACCAACGGCGACAAGTATGTGGGCGACTGGAGCGAAGACGTGCAGGATGGAAAAGGTATTTACTATTTCCAGAACGGCGAACGCTACGAAGGTGATTACGTAAACGGTGAACGGACTGGGCAAGGTATTTATGTATATACCAATGGAGATAAGTATGTTGGCCAGTTCAGCAACGGTATGCAGCAGGGTGAAGGTACATTCACTTGGGCCAACGGTGCCGAATATACCGGCCATTGGAAATGTAACCAGCGCTCTGGCAAGGGGCACTATAAATGGGCCAACGGAGATGAATACGAAGGTACATGGAAAAACAACATGGCCGATGGCGAAGGTGTATTGCGCACGGCCGATGGCTCTGTATATACCGGACAATTTAAAAACGGAAAGGAAGACGGTAAAGGGGTACTCATCAATAAAGATGGTGTCCGTTACGAGGGAACCTTTAAGGATGGCAAGAAGGATGGCAGTTTTGTAGAGACTGACAATACCGGCAAGGTTATCCGCCGTGGTACTTATAAGTTTGGCCATCTGGAACAATAACCCTCTGTTATGATTACATTTGATTTGGAACAGTTAGCAGGTCAGGTATGTAATCTGGCCAAAGAAACCGGCGACTTTATCCGCCAGGAACGGAAAAAATTCCGCCGTGAACAAGTAGAAAAAAAACATGCACACGATTATGTGTCGTATGTTGACAAAGAATCGGAAAAGCGAATTGTAGCAACACTCTCCCAACTTCTTCCTGAAGCCGGCTTTATCGCCGAGGAAGGGTCGGGGAGCTTGACCGATGAAAATCTTTATTGGGTAGTAGACCCATTGGATGGAACGACCAATTTCATCCACGACAACCCTCCTTATTGTATCAGCATTGCTTTACGTAGCCGGCAGGAAATTCTGCTAGGTGTGGTGTACGAAATTTGCCGCGATGAATGTTACTGGACATGGAAAGGCGCAGCATCATATCTGAATGGAAATCCGATAACCGTATCGTCGGTATCCGAGTGTACAGATGCTTTCATTGCATTGGGCTTTCCGTATGATTCGGTCCGTTACAGACCTGTTGCCACTCATCTGGTAGAAAGCTTGTATGGTCGTGTTGGCGGATTACGTCTGCAAGGTGCTGCAGCTGCCGAACTCTGTTATGTGGCAGCCGGACGCTTTGAAGGACGTATTGAAGCTTTTTTGGGACCTTGGGACATTACCGCAGGAGCGCTTATCCTGCAAAATGCAGGTGGCTGTCTGACAGACTTTAACGGCGGCAGCAGCTGGGAGTCTGGACATGAGGTCGTAGCTTCGAATGGGAAAATACACAGCTTTCTTTTAAGCACCCTCCAAAATGCAAAATAATTACGTTTTTATTAGTTTAATAAAAATTAATTTCTTAAGTTTGTTGGGAGATAAGTCTTTCCCAGTCATGCCTTTGCGGTTACAATAGTCTGTTTTTGCTTGAGGCATTCTGAGTTGACTTAGATTTTGCTTTGGAGATTTTAATTGTTTTATCTTAAAAAAATAAATTCATTAGTTTACTATGGAAGAAACGTTGAATATTATAAAGAACGATCCATGGCTTGAACCGTTTGCAAAAGCCATCGAAGGTCGTCATTTGCATGCTATTGCCAAGGAAAAAGAACTGGTAGGCAAGAAATCCTTGAGCGAATTTGCCGGCGGACACCTTTACTACGGATTGCATTTCGAAAGTCCTGAATGGGTATTCCGTGAATGGGCTCCCAATGCTAAGGAAATCTATCTTATCGGAGATTTTTCTGACTGGAAACCAACACCACGCTATAAACTGAAACGTCTGAGAGGCACCGGCAACTGGGAAATCCGTCTTCCTAAAGATGCGTTGCATCATGGAGACCTTTATAAGATGCTGGTACGTTGGAATGGCGGTGAAGGCGAAAGAATCCCAGCCTGGGCCAATCGCGTAGTGCAAGACGAGCAGACCAAGATATTCAGCGCACAGGTATGGAATCCTGTAAAACCTTATAAATTCAAGAAGAAAGTATTCAACCCCAACATAGGCCCTCTTATGATTTACGAATGCCATGTAGGTATGGCGCAGGATGCCGAAAAGGTGGGTACTTATAATGAATTCCGCGAAAACGTACTGCCACGGGTAGCTGCCGATGGTTACAACTGTATCCAGATTATGGCTATTCAGGAACATCCTTATTACGGAAGTTTCGGCTATCACGTTTCAAGTTTCTTTGCTCCATCGTCTCGGTTTGGAACTCCTGAGGAGCTTAAGGCTCTGATTGATGCTGCTCACCAGATGGGTATTGCCGTGATTATGGATATTGTTCACTCGCATGCTGTGAAGAATGAGGTCGAAGGTTTAGGAAATCTGGCCGGTGACCCTTGTCAGTATTTCTATCAGGGTGACCGTCGTGAACATCCGGCATGGGATTCATTGTGCTTCGATTACGGAAAGAACGAAGTATTGCACTTCTTGCTTTCTAACTGCCGCTACTGGCTCGAAGAATTCAAGTTTGATGGATTCCGCTTCGATGGCGTAACTTCTATGCTGTACTACAGCCACGGATTGGGAGAAGCATTCTGCAATTACGAAGATTACTTTAACGGTCATCAGGATGATAACGCTATCTGTTACCTTACACTGGCCAACCGTCTCATCCATCAGTTGAATCCGCGTGCCATCACCATCGCCGAAGAAGTTTCCGGTATGCCGGGACTGGCTGCTCCGTTTGAAAACGGCGGTTATGGATTCGATTACCGCATGGCAATGAACATTCCTGATTACTGGATTAAGACTATCAAGGAAAAGAAAGACGAAGACTGGAAACCATCCAGCTTGTTCTGGGAAGTAACCAACCGCCGTAAGGACGAAAAGACAATCTCTTATGCCGAAAGCCACGATCAGGCACTAGTAGGCGACAAGACCATCATCTTCCGCCTGATTGATGCCGATATGTACTGGCACTTTAAGAAAGGCGACGAGAATATGACCGTGCAGCGCGGTATCGCCTTGCACAAGATGATTCGTCTGCTTACTGCATCTACCATCAACGGTGGTTACCTGAACTTTATGGGTAATGAATTCGGTCATCCAGAATGGATTGACTTCCCGCGCGATGGTAACGGCTGGTCGCACAAATATGCACGTCGTCAGTGGAATTTAGTAGACAATAAAGAATTGTGCTATCATTACTTGGGCGACTTTGACAGCGCAATGGTACATTTGCTCACCAAGACCCGCAACATCCAGAAAACAGATGTAATAGAGGTATGGCATAACGATGGCGACCAGGTGCTGGCATATCGCCGTAAGGACTTGGTATTTGTATTCAATTTCAATCCTACCCAGTCGTTCACAGACTATGGCTTCCTGGTTCCTAACGGAGCATACGATGTAGTATTGAATACCGATGCCAAAGAATTTGGTGGTTTTGGATTCTCGGACGATAGTATCCGTCATTTCACTTGCGCCGATCAGCTTTACAAAAAAGAGCGCAAGGAGTGGCTTAAACTATACATCCCGGCCCGTTCGGCTGTGGTATTAAAAAGAGTGAAGTAACGTTTATGAGTGAATATACACACCCTGCTTACAAGAAGACCGCCCGCATCATGACCGTTGTGTGCGGTCTTCTTTTCTTTTCGTTCAGTTTTGTTTACTTGTACGTGTTCCAGAAGGACGTACTCGAAGCTTATCACTACACACTGGCTCATGGCAAGACCCATTACGTAGCCCAGAATGCAGCCCTTATTATTACCATCGTGCTGCTTTTGCTGCGATGGGGTGTCAACTGCCTGCTGGGTTTAAAGGGAGCAGTGCGCAGTTTGTCGTATTTCCCTTCATGCCTGTTGCTTGGGGCATTGACCGATATCAGTTGCAGCGTGTATCATACTGCCGATAGCAGTGGCTGGCAATGGTGGGTTCCTGTTACACTGCTTGTGTTTGTAGGAGCGGCTTTCGGACTGCGCCGTCTGTTTCGTGTGCAGCTTGACAATGAAATTCCGCTCATGCAGCTGGTAAACGGAAATCTGCTTATCCTTTTCCTGCTTTGCCTGATGACTGTGATGATTGGTAATCAGAATACATCCTTCCATCACGAGCTGGCAGTAGAACGCTGCATCCGTAATGGAGACTACAGCCAGGCTGCGCGCATCGGTGAAAAGTCGCTTCAAACCACCCGTACACTCAATGTGCTGCGTGCTTATGCACTGTCACTCGAAGGGCGCATGGGCGACCGACTGTTCTACTACCCGCAGCCATACGGCGTGCAAGGACTGTTGTTTGATACCGGCAGCACAGAAACCCAGCGTATCACAGCCGACAGCCTTTATCATTACTTGGGCGACCGTCCTGCTGTAGGCGAAGACCTGACCGGTTTCCTGCGCAACAGTTGCCGGCAGGAGCGGGGAACGCATGCTACACTGGACTATTATATGTCGGCATTGCTGCTCGACAAGAATCTGGATGAATTCAGTACAGCCGTAGCCGAGTATTATGCTCCCGAAGATACCCTGCCCGTACACTACCGTGAAGCCTTGCTGCTTTACCAGGCCGAGCATCCTGCTTACGAGAAACAGCATACCGACAGCCTGATGCAGAACGCACTGGAACAATACAATACCTTGCGTGCCGGCTATACCGATGTTGTGGAGCAGAAGAACCAGATGCGCCGCACGTACGGACACACCTATTGGTGGTACTATCACTATCAGTAACAAAATCAAAACCCGTAAATCTTTTTTGCCCCACTGCTAGCGTATAATATACATTTTTACTAATTTTGCAGTCCGGTAGCAAGAAAAGAACAAAAATAACATATACAATTATGGCAAAAGAATTAAAAGACCTTACCAAAAGAAGTGAAAACTATTCACAATGGTATAACGACCTCGTTGTAAAAGCCGACTTGGCCGAGCAATCACCGGTGCGTGGATGTATGGTGATCAAGCCTTACGGATACGCTATCTGGGAAAAAATGCAGCGCATCTTGGACGATATGTTCAAGGCAACTGGACACGTTAATGCTTATTTCCCGCTGCTTATCCCGAAGTCATACCTGAGCCGTGAAGCAGAACACGTGGAAGGCTTCGCTAAAGAATGTGCCGTAGTAACTCACTATCGACTGAAAAATGCAGAAGATGGTTCGGGCGTGATTGTAGACCCTGCTGCCAAGCTGGAAGAAGAGCTTATCATCCGTCCTACTTCTGAAACCATCATCTGGAGTACTTATAAAAACTGGATTAACTCATACCGCGACCTGCCTATCCTGTGCAACCAGTGGGCTAACGTAATGCGTTGGGAAATGCGTACCCGTCTGTTCTTGCGTACTGCCGAATTCTTGTGGCAGGAGGGACATACTGCACACGCTTCCCGCGAAGAAGCTGAAGCAGAAGCACAGAAGATGTTGCACGTATACGGCGACTTTGCTGAAAAATACATGGCAGTGCCAGTTGTCAAAGGTGTGAAGTCTGCTAACGAGCGTTTTGCAGGTGCATTGGATACTTACACCATCGAAGGTTTGATGCAGGATGGTAAAGCACTTCAGTGCGGTACTTCTCACTTCCTGGGTCAGAACTTTGCCAAGGCATTCAACGTGCAGTTTGTTGACAAGAATAACAAACTGGATTATGTATGGGCAACATCATGGGGTGTATCAACTCGTCTGATGGGAGCGCTTATCATGACACACTCAGACGACAACGGTCTGGTACTTCCTCCACACTTGGCACCTATCCAGGTAGTTATCGTTCCTATCTACAAGAACGACGAACAGCTTAAACAGATTGACGCTAAGGTAGAAGGTATCGTAGCCAACTTGCGTGCTATGGGTATCTCTGTGAAGTACGACAATGCTGACAACAAGCGTCCGGGCTTCAAGTTCGCTGATTATGAATTGAAAGGTGTACCTGTACGTCTGGTTATGGGTGGCCGCGACTTGGAAAACAATACTATGGAAGTTATGCGTCGTGATACCCTTGAAAAAGAAACAGTATCTTGCGAAGGTATCGAAGAATACGTTAAGAATTTGTTGGAAGAAATCCAGAACAACATCTACCAGAAAGCGCTTGACTATCGTAACGCACACATCACCAAGGTGGATACATACGAAGAGTTCAAGGAACAGATTGAAAAAGGTGGATTTATCCTGGCTCACTGGGACGGAACAACAGAAACAGAAGAACGCATCAAGGAAGAAACCAAGGCGACTATCCGCTGTCTGCCTTTCGATGCAGACGAGGAAAGCCTTACTCCGGGCGTAGACATGGTTACTGGAAAACCGTCTGCTCGCCGCGTACTCTTTGCTCGTGCTTATTAATAGCATAACTACAGATTATCCTTAAAATAGAAGAAAGAACCGGCATGCGCTTTTGCAATAATGAAAGCGTTGCCGGTTCTTTTATTTTTTCCGAAGATTCGATTCGCCGTTTATGGGATATTTCGGGGGAATATCTTACCTTTGTATCTGGACGCTTGTCCCGACAGAAAAACTGATATAATAAAAACGAAAAGCAAAAACTTAAATCTATGAAAACTAAATTCTTACTGGCCGGCATGCTGGCATGTATGCTGGGCTTTTCTTCCTGCTCCAATGAGTCTGTAAAAACCATTCCTGTATACGGATGGCAAGGCGAAGGCGGCAATGCCACCGAAGCATCTATCCAGTCTGATTTCAAGAAATGGAAAGAACACGGTCTGACAGGTATGTGCTATAACGCCGGAGGCTTCAACGTCGAGAAGCATGCGCGTGCGGCCAAAATTGCTCATGCCAACGGACTGGAATACCACGCATGGATTCCGGCTATGCTGAAAGGGGATGCCGATTCTACCTGGTATGCCGTAAACCGCAAAGGCGAGTCGGCCTACAACGTACAGGCATACGTTCCTTATTACAAATGCATGTGTCCCAACAATCCGGCTGTAATCGACTATCTTGTTTCTGAATATACCAAAATAGCCGAGATTCCTGATGTAGACTATGTACATCTGGATTACATCCGTTATGTAGACGTAATTCTGGCACGCGGCTTGTGGGAGAAGTACGGACTAGTAATGAACGAAGAATATCCTACTGCCGATTACTGCTACTGTGACAAATGCGTGGCCGATTTTAAAGCAGAGAGCGGAATCGACATCAAAGCGATGGAAGACCCGTCAACTTGCGAAGAGTGGAAACAGTTCCGCTATAACCGTATTACCAATCTGGTAAATAAAATCGCCGATGCAGTTCATGCTAAAGGCAAGAAGGTAAGTGCTGCCGTATTCCCGGGCCCGGACTCATATGCCAAGAAGCTGGTTCGTCAGGAATGGAACAAGTGGAACATCGATGCTTTCTTCCCGATGAACTATAACGACTTCTATCTGGAACCTGCATCATGGGTAGGCAAGGTGACGCAGGAAGAAGTGGCTTCAGTAGGCGGCAAGAAACCTGTTTACAGTGGATTGTTCATTTGTCGCGACTGGCAGAACAAAGCCAATATCAAAGACCCGGAAGGTCACGGACTGATTCCTTCTGAAATTGGTGAAGCTGTACGTGGTTCTATCGAAGCCGGTGCTGCGGGTGTGGCATTGTTCGTTCCGGGTAACATGACCGACGAACATTGGGCTGAATTCGAAAAGGCTATTCAGGTGCAATAATTTCTTGCAGTTTCCTGTAGAAACGGTTTATCCCTTTTTGTATCTGTATTTTAACAGATACGGAAAGGGATTTTTTTTGTCAGCATTTTTTTATGAAATATTACGTGAGTTCGGGATGAGAAAGTATCTTTAAAAGTTGGTAATCACCGAATTA
>Susan_p2__coassemble_587_pt1 | contig 27989 bp, 20 predicted proteins | sample Susan_p2__metabat2_low_PE_034 | metagenome-assembled genome bin Susan_p2
CTTTTACCTTCCACCGTATTCCCCTCACCTGAACCTTGCGGAAACCTTGTGGAGGATAGTGGAAACTAATCACGAAAGGTGGGGGTGTGTTCAGTTCCGAGAGTACTCCTGAAGAGCATATGTGCAAGGGGCGTCTGGTCTTGTTGTTTCCCAACCAGTGGCATACATATCACCCGGATGCAGCAACCGGTTGGGATGAGTATTTATATAGGTTTTGAAGGTCCCGTTATTGATAGTATGATGCGGAACTCCTTTTACTCTCCTGGGCGGCAGTTGCTGGAGGTGGGTTTGAATGAGGAACTGGTTTCTTTATTCTCCCGTGCATTCGAAATAGCAGAAACCGAATGAAATATTTTATCTACAGCATTGTAAATGGTTTGACATGGTTTTCTCATGACAGAATGCTATATTTGTGGCATAATTGTGTATTACTGCTTTAAATATATTATTATGAAAAAAATTCTATTAAGTGTGGCCGCTATGGCGCTTATGGCTTTCCAGGCTGTAGCTCAGACAGCTACGCATGAACTGAAATTCGATGAAAACGGAAAATTTAAAATCGTACAGTTTACTGACTTGCACATCCGCTGGCAGGACAAGCGGTCGGATATCGCATTCGAGTGTATGAAGAATACAATCGAGGCGGAGCGTCCGGACCTGATTGTCATTACGGGAGATATTATTTACAGTGCGCCTGCCGACGAGAATTTCAAACACGTCATGGAGTTCGTTTCGCAATATAAAATTCCGTTTGCACTGGCCTTTGGCAATCACGACCGCCAGCAGGGATTTACCAATGCGCAGTTGTTGGAAATTGCGCGGAATATTCCCTATTGTGTCGCTTCGGATGTAGAAGGAGTTACAGGCGATGGAAACTATGTGCTGGAAGTGAAGGCGCACGATAGCGACCAGAACCGGATGATTCTTTATTTCTTGGATTCACACGAAGATTCGTTGCTGAAGGAGCAGGGTGTAGGCGGATACGATTACATTCATCTGGACCAGATAAACTGGTATGCCAAGACCAGTGATGCTTATACGCGTGCGAATGGTAACAAGCCGTTGCCTTCACTGGCTTTCTTCCATATTCCGTTGCAGGAGTATAATATGGCGGCAAGTGACGAGAATACTACGCTGTATGGTATTCGCAGGGAACGGGCTTGCTCGGCTGACCTGAATACCGGACTCTTTGCGGCAATGAAGGAAAAAGGGGATATTATGGGTATCTTTGTCGGACACGACCACGATAACGATTATGCTGTAAACTGGTATAACATTCTGCTGGCTTACGGTCGTTTTACCGGCGGACCAACCGAATATATCCATATTCCGAATGGTGCCCGTGTAATAGAACTTACCGAGGGAGAACGGGTTATTTCTTCGTATATCCGCCTGACGAACGGTGAGATTGAGCAGAAGAAAGTCTTCCCGAAAGATTATGTAAAATAATTACTGTCCTGAACGCTGGCCGAAATCATGCTATCGTTTTGCTTTATCATTGGTGTAATAAACTTTTATTATTGATATGACAAATTTTCTGCTTATGTTTGATAGGTGTTTATCTTAATAATGATAAACTGAATATCTACGGTTGCGCAGGATAACTGATAAGTCTGATTGAGCTGAATCATAGAAAAAGCCGACTTTGCAATTGCTTTGTGCATTTTGCGAAGTCGGCATCTTTTATGTGTTGGGGATAGCGGAATCAATAATCTATCTTGTCAAGAATTCCTTGGACGTAGGCGATGGTTACCCCGTAGTTGGTCATGGGAACCTGCTGCCTGCGTGCCTGTGCAATGCGTTGTAAGACGTATTTGCGATTGAACATGCAGGCACCGCAGTGGATGACGAGCTGATAGGGAGTCAGGTCTTCCGGAAAATCGGCTCCCGACACAATGTCGATGGTCAGTCCCTGCCCGAAACGCTTGCGCAGCATGGCAGGAATCTTTACACGGCCTATGTCTTCAGTGAGCGGAGCATGGGTACAAGCTTCGGCTATCAGCACTCGCGATTGCTCGGTGAGGCGGTCGATGGCATTGGCGCCCTCCAGATAGTAGTCGATGTCGCCCTTGTATTGGGCAAACAGAACCGAAAAGGAGGTCAGCCGGCTTTCGGGCGGTTTCTGCTCGTATACCGTTTTGAATACCTGCGAGTCGGTAATGATAAGGGTAGGGGGCTGTGCCAATGCACCTAGTGTAGCCTGAAGCTTGTCGGTGGTGCAGCAGGAAACAATGCACTTGCGGTCCAGCAACTCGCGCAGCGTTTGCACCTGCGGCAGGATGAGTCGTCCTTTGGGAGCCTGAATGTCTTGTGGCATTACCAGTAACACGACGTCGTTTTCTTTGACCAGCCGGCCGGTGATACCGGTATTCATGGTTTCATCGGGCAGTTTGCCTATCAGGGCACGGCGAATGTCTTCGATGTTCGATTTATGGGCAGCGCTGACGATGAGCGGGACTTGCTGCAGTTGCTGCTCGATGGCCCGTGCGGTGGCAAGCGGGTCTTCCAGCAGGTCGGATTTGTTGAGCAATACGATGACCGGAATGTTCTTCTCGGCGAGCATATCCTTCCACTGTTTTTCGCGGGATACATCGGCATCGGTGCATACCAGCAGTGCGATGTCCGTGCGGTCCATGGCGCGTAGGGTTTGGCGGACACGCAGTTCGCCCAGTTCGCCCTCGTCGTCCAGTCCGGCTGTGTCGATAAATACGCACGGACCGATGCCGTGTATTTCCATCGACTTATACACGGGGTCGGTCGTTGTTCCGGCATATTCGGAAACTACGGCAACTTCCTGACCCGTCAGCGCGTTGATGAGCGACGACTTTCCGCTGTTGCGTTTGCCAAACAGACCGATGTGGATGCGGTTGGCACGGGGAGTATCTTGTAGTGACATAATGGTAGATGTAGAATAAGTGACTGACGCTTAGAATCTGAAATCTCTTTTTCCTTCGGCAATGCGCTCCAGGTTTTCTAAGGCACGGCGGCGGATGGCAGGATTGGGAATCTGTTCCATCTGTTCGCGTATCATCCGTACTCCCAGCTCACGGGTTTCCGGTGAGGCATAATCCTCCAGATATTCCTGTAGCGTCATCAGGGCATTCGGCGCACAGCAGTTGGCTATCTGTCCCGTTTTGACGAGTGACATGAAGCGGTCGCCTGTACGTCCTTCACGGTAGCAGGCCGTGCAGAAACTGGGCACGTAACCCAACGTGAGCAGCCAGGCCACAATCTCGTCCAGCGTGCGTGTGTCGCTTACATCAAACTGGGCCGAGTTTTCTTCGTCCGGCTCGTGCTCTGCATATCCGCCTACGCTGGTGCGTGAACCGCCGCTGATTTGCGATACGCCCAGAGCCAGTACTTTCTCGCGCGAGCGTTGTGACTCGCGGGTGGAGATAATCATGCCGGTGTAGGGCACACTGATGCGGATTACGGCTACTATCTTCTGGAAAATCTCGTCAGAAATGGCATTCTCGAAATCGGCGGCGTTGATATCGTCGGCCGAGCAGATGCGCGGTACGCTGATGGTGTGCGGGCCTACTCCGTAGGTAGCTTCCAGGTGTTCGGCGTGCATGAGCAGACCCACAAAGTCGTATCGGTAGGTATTCAGACCGAACAATACGCCGATACCTACATCATCGATGCCGCCCTGCATGGCGCGGTCCATGGCTTCCGTGTGGTAGGCGTAATTACTTTTCGGTCCCCGCGGATGCAGTTTCTCGTAGTTCTCCTTGTGGTAAGTCTCCTGAAACAGGATGTAGGTACCGATGCCGGCATCGTGTAGTCGCTTGTAGTTCTCTACCGTAGTGGCCGCGATGTTCACGTTGACACGGCGGATGGCTCCGTTTTTATGCTTGATGCTGTAGATGGTCTGAATGGATTCCAGGATATATTCGATAGGGTTGTGAAGCGGGTCTTCTCCGGCTTCGAGTGCCAGTCGCTTGTGCCCCATATCCTGCAACGCAATCACTTCCTTGCGGATTTCCTCTTGTGTGAGTTTCTTGCGGGCAATGGTTTTGTTCTTTACGTGATACGGGCAATATACGCAGCTGTTGACACAATAGTTTGACAGGTAGAGTGGCGCAAACATCACGATGCGGTTGCCGTAGAACCGCTGCTTGATGTCGCGTGCCAGCGCATAGATTTCTTCAATCAGGGCGGGGTCTGTACATTCCAGCAGTACGGCGGCTTCGCGGTGATTCAAACCTTTGCAGTTGCGTGCTTTATCGATGATAGAGCGAATGAGCTCATGGTTATCTTTATTTTTACTGGCATACTCCAGTGTGTCGAGTATTTCTCCGTGGTGGATAAACTCTTCTGCTTTCGTTGAATCTGTTTTGTATATCATTGTATCTTCTGTCTAAAAGGGTCATATATAAGGAAGCATCGCTACGGTCGGCTCAAGCGGGAGTACCCGGATAGTCTCCGCGGCTCATGTCGATGGTATAGCCTATTGCTTTCAGTCGCTGCGACAGCAGGCGTATACCTTCTGCGGCTTCGGCGCCCATGGATGCTTTGTTGTTGTAGAGCGCATACTGACTGCGCAGGTCGGCAGGCGAGAGGTTGGGCATTACGACATTGGCTCCGGCTAGTATTCCTCTTTCGCGCCCGTCGGGCGAGAGGGTAGCCAGTGCTGTAGTCGATGGAATCAGTGCCTGCGGGTGCATCAGTCGGAAGATGGACAGCAGGAGCAGAGTAAGCTCCAGTGAACCTGGCGGGCAAGTACCGAAAGGAGTATCCTTGTGCGGGAGGAAAGGACCGATGCCAATCATCTGCGGCTGTAGCTGCTGGATGTAGAGCAGGTCTTCGATGAGATGGTCTACGGTCTGTCCCGGACTGCCTACCATGATGCCGGTTCCGGTCTGGAAACCAATTTCCTTCAAATTCTTCAGGCAGCGCAGACGGTTGTCCAGCGACATGCTTTCGGGATGCAGCTGGCGGTAGTGTGCGGCATTGTGGGTTTCGTGTCGGAGCAGATAGCGGTTTGCGCCGGCCAGAAAATATTGCCGGTAGGTTTCTGTACTCTTTTCGCCCAGCGAAAGGGTGATGGCTGCATCGGGAAAACAGGAACGGATACGGGTTACGGTATGGATGATGAATTCGTCGGTGTGACCGCCTGTTTCGCCTCCTTGCAGTACGAAAGTGCGGAATCCCAGCCGATATCCTTCTTCGCAGCAGGCCAGAATCTGTTCGGCACTGAGGCTGTAGCGCTCTATGCATTTATTCCCCCGGCGGATACCACAGTAATAGCAGTCGTTGTGGCAACTGTTGGTTATTTCGATAAGGCCGCGCAGATAGATGCGATTTCCAAAATGCTCGCGGGCTACCGAGCGGGCCAACTCGTTGATATAGGCCAGAGTGCCAGGGTGGTATTCGGTGAGGAGAATACGAAATTCATCGGGAGCGAGTGTCCGTTCCCGATGAAGTCGTTCTATGTATTGCCGGATGACAAGATCTCTCATGAGATGCTTATTTGTTTTCCGGTCCTTCGTATTTGAGGGTACGTTTCAGCAAGTCCTGATTGAGCTGACGGCGTCCGGCAACTGGGTCGTTGTGTGCGCTAGGACCGGTTACACATCCGCCTTCGCAAGCCATCATTTCGATGAACTGTGCATCTACCTTTCCGGTTTTAGCGTATGCACGCAGCACACCGATGTTCTTCTTGTTGAAGTCGGAAATCTGCATCATCTTGATGCCTTCGGCCTTAGAACCCAGATAAGCCTTAACGGCGCCTGCCACACCGCCTGCCTGTGCAAAGCCGTGTGCTTCACAAACGGATTCGTAGGCTACCTTGTACGGATCTGCCTTGTCGAGTGCAATGCCCAGTCCGTTCAATACTGGATGCAGTTCTTCGAAAGTCATGACGAAGTCTACGCATTCGTCGCGCTGTGCTTCCTTTCGTTTGGCAATACACGGGCCGATGAAAGCGATTTTTGCATTCGGGTATTTCTCGCGTGCAATGCGTGCAGTGTAATACATTGGCGAACCGGTGCTAGAGATGTAAGGCTTTATAGCCGGAATATGCTTGTTGGCCAGCTCGATGTACGACGGACAGCAAGAAGTTGTCATGAACTTCTGACCTTCTGCAATTTTTTCGAGCAGCTCGTGTGCTTCGTGGCTGGTAGTCTGCATGGCTCCTTCGGCAACTTCCACAACATCGGCGAATCCTATTTGCTTCAGTGCGCCGTATACTTTTTCGATTGGAGCGTTGAACTGTCCTAAAATAGAAGGTGCAGGGATGGCAATTACCTGTTCGCCATTGCGGATGGCTTCAAGGATGTCGAATACCTGTGAGATTTCGAAGATGGCTCCGAAAGGACAGGCGTTAAGACACTTGCCACAATAGATACACTTGGTCTCGTCGATATGCTCGATGTTATTTTCATCTTTGCTGATGGCTTTTACTGGGCATGCTTCTTCGCACGGCACAGGGATGTATACGATAGCGTGGTACGGACAGCTCTTGTGGCAGAGTCCGCAACTGATACACTTATCGTGGTCGATAGATGCTTGTCCGGTTTTGCGGTTGAAGTTGATGGCTCCTTTAGGACAGTTCATGTAGCAACTGCGTGCCACACATCCGCGGCAAAGGTTACTTACTTCGTAGTTGACCTGTACACAAGAAGAGCATGCCTCATCGATAACACAGAGAATGTTTTCCTTGATTTTACCATCGCGTTTCAATGCCTTTCTGGCATATTCTGACAGGGGAGTGAGCTCGTCTGTTTCATCGCTCATATCGCAACCTAGCAACGGGAGGATTTTATATTTGTTTACGGCACGTTCCTTGTGAATACAGCAACGACCAGCCGGATGAGAGCGGCGCGGACTGAATTCAATAGGTATACGGTCTACTTTTTCTATCAACTTGTTTTCTTTCCAAAGCGCTACAAGATTCTCCAGCAGTTTGTGCCGGACAATCATTACATTGTTAGTAAAAGCCATACTTGTTACGTAGTTATATTAGTAATCTGTTAGTTATTTTTGCTTGATTCCCAAAGATAGAAAATCTTGGGCAAATTACAAGAAGTCTTTCTTATATTTCGATGCTGACAATGCCTCCGTAGGGAGTCAGATGGTCCCAGGCTTCTTCTTTGGTATAGATACCGGCATAAAGCTGGGCACAGAGCAACACACCCCCGTGTGCGAAAATAGCGACTTGATTGTCTTTGCCGGTTTTCAGCTCATCGAGAAATGTGGCTACACGTTCATACTGATCCTGAAACGACTCTCCGTTTCGGGGGCGTACGTAGTAGTAATTCTCATACCACTCGTTGATGAGCGGATCGGTAATTTCGTCGAAACGTTGCATTTCCCAATCGCCGAAATTGATTTCCATCAGACGGTTGTCTCTAGTAGCATCCGGATAGCCACAATATGTAGCCAGCTTGACAGCACGACTTAACGGACTGGTGTATACGTGGTCGAATACCAGTCCTTCCAACTGTTTGCGGGTTTGCTCTGCTTCTTCCGGAAAACTGGCATTCAGAGGGACATCACTTTGTCCGTAGCAGGTTCCGGGAATTATGTTTACCGATGTATGTCTGATGAGATATATTTTCATATTGTGCTGATGTGAAGTTATTCTTCGTTTGCAGTACGTAGGATAAGTGAAGTGGCTCCCAGGGTAATGATGGCGCCTTCTTCTATGCGGATGCGGTCTTTTGCACCCAGTATCTCGTTCATATAGAATGTACCGGTTACACTGTCGTTATCGCGCAGGGTATAGACAATGTTACCTTGCTTGTTGCGCTTTACGTTGATGATGCAATGACGGCGGTCCATGCTCGGGTCGTTAGTTTCGATGGCAATGTCTACCTCTGTTCCTTTACAGCGACGGCCTATTACATTGTCGCCTTCCTGAAGGGGGAGTACTTGCTTGTATCCGAATACGTTTTCTACTACTACGATATTTCCAAATTCTTCCTTGCCCTCATTTTCATCGATGACTTCTTCTTTACGCGGCGCATTCAGTTTTGATTTTCCGATACGTATGCCGAACTGTTTCTTGCATTCGTCACATACGAAAACCAGTGACTGGCCTTCGCTGTATTTTGTTTCATCGAACAGGATATAATGGTCGCACTTGGGGCATCTAACTCTTTTCATCTATAAAATTCCTTATATATAAGTATATGTATAATGATTATTTCTGTGCTGAAAGAACCCATGCACTTGAATAATCTTTTCCTTTTCGCAGTTCGTTTACCTTCTGCTGCGCTGCTTCACGGCTTGAATAAGTGTACAGGGCAATACGGTGTTTGTTGTTCAGATGTACAGCCTGAGCCTGAGCGAATCCTTTGCTCTGCAGTTTCTTGGCACCATTCTCAGCGTCTTCGTGTGTAGATACACTGGATACGATTACATAGTATGCAGCAGAGGTTTTGCTGTTTTTGGGTTGTTCGCTTTTCTGTGCCGGAGTTTCTTTTGCTGCGCGGCTTTCAGCCTTTTCACTTTTCTTTTCGGCAGCACTGGTGGAAGCTGTCTGTGCTTTTACTGTTTTATCAGCTTTTTGTTCTGCTTTCTTTTCCACTTTTTCTACTTTCACAGCTACAGGTTTCAGTGTGTTAATGTTATTTTTAACACGTGTTTGCTGCTGTGTCTGCATATTGCTGTGTTGTACTGTTGTAGCAAATGACTGGTTACGGATAGCTTCAAACAGTCCGCTACTTCCAAGTGAAGCATAGCTGGTCTCGTCTATGTAAGTATTTTGCACGGGAGATGATAAGGCAAAGAACAGCAGGACTGCGGCTGCGGCTGCAACCATGTTTCCCCACCATTTGCGCAATGTTTCTCCAGAAATGTTATGTGACTTTTCATTGGTAATAACTTGCGGTGTGGCTTTCGGAAGTGTACGAACCTTGGCTGCAGGTTGCTCAACCAAAGATGGCAACGGACTTAATTTTACACTTTCCAATCCGTACAGAGCCGGGGTAGAAGATACTTCGGGCTCGAATCCATATCTGTTGTCTATTGTATAATAAAGTTTACCTACGCCGCTCAATGCCACAACACTTTCAGCATACAGTTGCTCTTTCAGTTCGGTTACTGCCTTTTCTATCATTCGGGTAGCATCCGGAAAGTCTGTGTTGCAGGCTTGCATATAGGATTGCGCCAGTACACCATCGTTGATGACAAGCTGGGGGTTAAAGCCGAATGTACGCATGGGAGGAACCCACTCGTTTCGTGTTTCATCGAAATGAGCCGGCTGATAGTGGGCGATGAAACCACCCAAGCCCGGAACAATAACACAGTTATTCTCCAGTAAAAGTACTTCTATGTGTTTTGCAAGTTTTTTCATATTGCAAAATTAATATTTTTCTGCTATTCGGAGACGATATGTTGGGGTAAAATTATTTATGCAGTAATTTTTTTGTGTACATTTGCACCGTCATTAACGACTGTCTTTACATAAAAATAAGATGATAATATGAATATAGCGATTGTAGGAACGGGATACGTGGGTCTTGTTTCGGGTACGTGCTTTGCCGAAACAGGAGCAAATGTAGTTTGTATTGATACGAATGCGCAGAAAATAGCAGATCTGCAAAAGGGAATCATTCCCATTTATGAGCCAGGACTGGAAAGTATGGTGGCCCGTAACGTGAAGGCTGGACGCCTGCGCTTTTCTACATCTCTTGAAGAGTGCTTGGATGATGTAAGCATTGTGTTCAGTGCGGTGGGAACTCCACCCGATGAAGATGGCAGTGCGGATTTGTCGTATGTGTTGGAGGTAGCCCGTACCATCGGACGGAACATGAAAAAGTATGTGCTTGTTGTTACAAAAAGTACGGTTCCTGTAGGTACGGCCCAGAAGGTAAAACAGGCTATCCGCGAAGAATTGGACAAGCGGGGAGTTAGTGTTGATTTTGATGTGGCATCTAATCCTGAATTTCTGAAGGAGGGAAATGCTATCGACGACTTTATGAGTCCGGACCGTGTGGTAGTCGGAGTAGAGTCGGAGCGTGCCAAGCAATTGATGACACGTCTGTATAAGCCTTTCATGCTGGTTAATTTCCGTGTTATTTTTATGGATATACCTTCGGCTGAGATGACAAAATATGCTGCCAACTCTATGCTGGCTACACGCATCAGTTTTATGAATGATATTGCCAACTTGTGCGAACTGGTAGGTGCGGATGTGAATATGGTGCGGGCAGGTATTGGTTCAGACAGTCGTATAGGCCGTAAATTCCTGTATCCGGGCTGTGGATACGGTGGCTCTTGCTTCCCGAAGGATGTAAAAGCTTTGATAAAAACGGCTGAACAAAATGGCTATAATATGCGGGTTTTAAAAGCAGTAGAAGAAGTGAATGAGAATCAGAAGATGCTGCTTTTTAATAAGTTAAGCCGATATTTTAAAGGAAAACTTCAAGGTAAGACGATTGCAGTGTGGGGGTTAGCCTTTAAGCCCGAAACTGATGATATGCGTGAAGCACCTTCACTTGTCTTGATACAGAAACTTCGCGAAGCGGGCTGTAGCGTTCGTGTGTACGATCCGGCTGCTATGAACGAGTGCAAGCGTAGGATGGGTGATGTGGTATATTATGCCTGTGGCATGTACGATGCATTGTTGGATGCCGATGCTTTGCTGTTGCTTACCGAGTGGAAAGAATTTCGTCTGCCGGCTTGGGGAGTAATTAAGAAAACAATGAACTGTCCGGTAATATTCGACGGGCGCAACATTTACGACAGCGAGGATTTGCACGCACAGGGATTTGAGTATTATTGTATCGGTAAATAAAAAGAGGGAGTGAGGTGTAGACATGAAGTTATCAACTGAAAAGATAGGAATTTTGCTATTTCCTATTGTTGTGGCTGGCTGCGGACAACAGGCGGCCAGGGAACAGCAGGAAATGCAGGAAGCAGACAAGCTGTCGCACGCTTATTTGCAAGGTGTCTGGGTCGATAATACGACCGAAGTCCCTGTTTTCCGTATAGAAGGTGATACTGTTTATTATCCTGATGCATTGCGGGCAGCTTCGTATTTTGAAGTGAAGGGAGATACATTTACAACGTATGGCGGACAAGTTACTGCTTATTATATGGAGCGCCTTTCTGACGGGTATTTGACGCTGCGTTCCTCTGGCGGTGATTTAATCTCTTTGTACAAATCAGATGATGACAGCTATGACAGTCTGGCTTTTGCTCCTGCTGATACTGATATGGAACCGGTAGAACCGCAGGTTATCGAAAAAGACTCTGTGGTAGTATTTGACGGAACCCGTTTTCGTGGTTACGTTTATATCAATCATTCCCAGATAAAGGTTATCCGTTCGGGCATTTCGCAAGAAGGTTTGAGTGTGGATAATGTCTATTACGATAAAATTATACACATTTGTGTGTATAAAGGAAAGCAGCGGCTGTTTTCTAAAGATATATCCAAGCCGATGTTTGGCAGTGTAATACCCGAAAACTTCCTGAAAGTTTCTATATTGGAAGATATGGATTTTATTGGAGTGAATGATGAAGGCTATAAATATAGGGCTACGGTGGGAGACCCTGAAGGTACGGCTTGTTATTATGTAGATTTACTGATAGACAAAGCTGGAAATATAGAATATAAAATAAAGCAGTGAACTCAAAAGATGGGTTCACTGCTTTATTTATGATAGGGTATTAATGGAATTTTTCTGTGTCCTTGGGCTATTGTTTAGGAGCTTCTGTTTTGCTTTTTGAAGCTGGCTTTCCGCCTTTGCGGTTGCGTTTGTTGCTTCCTGAGCTGCGCTTGCTTTTCTTTGTCTTTTCTTTTGGGGCATACTCCGGAGTTTCACCAAGTTCTTCCGGGACAGGAAGTTTGTAGATGTCTTTTCCCAGGAAGTTTTCGATTGATTTAAATTTAGTCTGCTCTGCCTCGCTTACAAATGTGATGGCGCAACCGTCATTGTTAGCACGTGCAGTACGTCCGATTCGGTGCACATAGTCTTCGCTGTCGTGTGGCACATCATAATTGATGACAAGTCGAATATCGTCGATGTCTATACCTCTCGCTACAATATCAGTGGCTATCAGAATATTGATTCTTCCATTCTTGAATTCGTGCATGATTTCTTCACGTTGGCTTTGGTCAAGGTCTGAGTGCATTTCTCCGACGTTCATGTGCATGCGCTTCAGTGCCTTGGTAATTTCCTTAACCTTCAGTTTGGAAGATGCAAAGAGAATCACTCTTTCGGGTACCTGAGTTTCAAACAGCGATTGTATGATGGATAGCTTCTGCTGCTCATAGCAAATGTAAGCCACCTGGATAATTTTTTCGGCAGGCTTAGATACAGCCAACTTAACTTCCATCGGATTGGTCAGGATGGTTTGGGCTAATTGCTGAATCTTGACAGGCATGGTAGCAGAGAACATGATGGTCTGTCTTTCTTTCGGCAGCTGTTTTACAATCTGCATAATGTCATCGGCAAATCCCATGTCGAGCATGCGGTCGGCCTCATCAAGAATAAAGAAAGAAACTTTCGAAAGGTCTACATAACCCAGATTAATGTGGCTGATCAATCGTCCGGGTGTGGCAATCACCATATCAGCCCCCAAAGTAAGCCCTTTTTTCTCTTGTTCAAACCGTACGCCGTCGTTTCCGCCATAAACAGCTACGCTTGATATCGGCATGAAGTAAGAAAAGCCTTCCATCTGTTGGTCAATTTGTTGTGCCAGTTCGCGGGTAGGCGACATCACAATGCAGTTGATAGCATCTTCAGGGTATCCTCCCTTGCTAAGCTGGTTGATAACAGGCAACAGGTATGCTGCTGTTTTGCCGGTTCCGGTTTGTGCTACACCTATCAAGTCGTGCCCTTCCAGAATGACCGGAATAGTTTTCTCCTGCACTGGAGTACATGTTTGGAAATTCATGGCATCCAGTGCATCCAGCACGCAGTCTTCTAAGTTCAGTTCAGAAAAATCCATTATTATTCGTTCAAGTCAATATACGTTTTTATAATTTGCCCCGTTCTTCCAGATACGAGTCTTTAAATCCCAAGAAGTATAATACACCGTCCAAGCCGATGGTATTGATGGATTGTTGTGCATTGGCTATAACCTTTGGTTTGGCGTGAAAAGCAATACCCAGACCGGCTACTGAAAGCATGGGGAGGTCGTTGGCTCCGTCGCCTACAGCAATTGTTTGTGCAATGTCTACCTTCTCTACCTGAGCAATAAGCTTCAGCAATTCCGCTTTTCGTTTTCCGTCTACAATCTCACCCACATGGCGTCCTGTCAATTTTCCGTCTTCTATTTCCAGCTCGTTGGCATACACATAGTCCAAGCCGAATTTGTCTTTCAGGTAATTGCCAAAATAGGTAAATCCACCAGAGAGAATGGCTATTTTGTATCCGTACTTTTTTAATACATACATCAGTCGCTCTACTCCTTCGGTGATAGGCAAGTTGTGTGCGATGTCTTCCATAACGCTCACATCCAATCCTTTAAGCAAAGCGACGCGTTCCTTAAAACTTTCGTTGAAGTCTATCTCTCCACGCATTGCCTGTTCTGTAATGGCTTTCACCTGATCGCCTACACCGGCACGAATAGCCAGTTCGTCAATTACCTCTGTTTCAATTAAAGTAGAATCCATATCAAAGCAGATAAGGCGGCGCATGCGGCGGTACATATTATCCAGCTGGAACGAGAAGTCCATTGATAAGTCGCTGCTCAGCTTCATAAGCTGTCTTTGCATTTCCTCCCGGTTTCTCGGAGTACCTCTCACCGATAGCTCGATACAGGCGCGTACGTTCGCTTTGTGCTCATCCAGTGGGATACGGCCTGTCAGTCGTTTTATGGAATCGATATTCAATCCTTGCTCTGTAAGGATGCGTGAAGCACCAGAGATTTGCTTGGCTGTAAGCTTTCGTCCCAGCAGGGTGAGGATATATCTGTTTTTGCCTTGCATACCTACCCATTCATTGTATTCGTCTTTATCGATAGGATAAAAACGAAGGTTTATACCGAGTGAGGAGGTTTTGAATAGCAAGTCTTTCATGATAAAGCCCGACGTGTCCGACTGGCATTTGAACAAGATACCTAGCGACAAAGCACTGTGAATATCGGCCTGGCCGATATCCAGTATCGTTACATCGTATTCAGAAAGGATTTCTGTAATTGTGGCGGTCAATCCCGGTCGGTCCAGACCGCTAATCCATATCAAAATAAGTTCTGTACTCGTATCCATCTTGCATGATTTATCTTGCAAATTTATGAATTTTAATTGTATTTTCCTTGTGAATTATTATTTCTTTTTCACGATGAAAAGGGTTATTTTATGCTATATAACATAATTTTTGAGGTTTTTTCTTGGTTGTCCCTCTGAAAAAGAGTACCTTTGTCGCAGATTTCCAAACAGATAGTACTTTTAGGAGTACATTCAGACAATGTTCCGGGGAGGAGATTACTGTTTCAGGGCAGTCCCGGATAGTATTTACCAAAATCGAATTACATGACAAAAAGTGTAAAGTGGATTTTTGTTGTATTAGTTTTTAGTTCCTTGATTTCTTTTTCGTTTGTAGGGAAAGACACCCCGACGGAGGGGGTGACCGTAGGAGATAAGGCTCCTGCATTTACGCTCCGTAACAATGAGCAAATGCTCACCTCGCAACAACTGAAAGGCAGTTATGTACTGCTGAGTTTTTGGGCCAGCTATGATGCTGCATCACGTACTCAGAATGCCATACTGAGTCATGCGACACAGCAGTGTAGCAATGTAAAAATGGTTTCGGTTTCATTCGACGGATACAAGTCGGTGTTTGATGAAGCCATTCGGAAGGACCAGATTGATTCTGAAAATTGTTTTTGGGAGCAAGAAGGTCGTGATTCTAAACTGTATCGCTCTTTCAGACTTGAAAAAGGGCTGAATAATTTTCTTTTGGACGACAAGGGTGTAATCGTCGCCAAAAATGTTACAGTGTCGGATTTGTCTGCTTTTTTGAATTGAGAAAGTTTGATAACCAATTTATGCTTCTGGCATCTTCAAGAAGCAACTGATAAAAAATACAACAAAAATGAAAGCCGCAGTATCTGTATCGGATGCTGCGGCTTTTTCGATATAAGGGTTGGGCTTGCAAAGCCTCTTTTGTTATTTAGGAGCTTTTCTGTACAGGTAGATGGCTATTAGCGTGTACAGCAAGTTCGGAATCCATACCGCTATAATAGGTGGTACATTTCCGTTAATGGCGAAAGTAGAAGATACCGTTTGGAAAAGAATGTAAGAGAAGCTAAGTCCCAGACCGATACCCAGATGCAGTCCCATTCCACCTTTTGTTTTCTTTGAAGACAGCGACAGACCAATGGTCGTCAGGATAAATGCTGCAAACGACATGGCTATTCGCTTGTGGTATTCAATCTCGAAAATCTTGATGTTGGCAAAACCACGTTGCTTCTGCTTGGCGATATAGTCGCTCAGCTCGGCACTGGTCATGGTTTCCTGCTGTCCTCGCGTAATCAGGAAGTCCTGAGGCTCCATGGCGATAAGGGTATCCAGCTTATCACCTTTCGTAATTTTCTCACGCATCCCGTCCATTTCGCGAATCATGTAGTTTCGCAATGTCCATCGGTGTACCTTCGTCGTATCATACCGGGCGCTGCGTGCTGTAAGGTGCGCCACCAGTTTGTGGTCCTCAAACTTATCCAGCGAAACACGGTAGGCCGTCCTGTTGTAATTGTCGAAACGGTCGATATAGGCAATAATTCCCGTATCCACCTCCAACTGGATGTTTTGCGCATAGTTGGTGGTTTTCTTTCCTTTATACAATTGTTCGAAGCGCAGTCGGGTGACACTTCCTTTCGGGATGACATACGAACCCAATGAGTAGGTGACGATTGAAATGACTGCTGCCGAAATCATATAAGGACGCATCAGACGCCTGAAGCTCATTCCTGTAGAAAACATTGCGATAATCTCCGAATTTTCCGCCAGCTTGGAGGTAAAGAAAATCACAGCAATGAAGACAAACAGCGGACTGAATAAGTTGGAATAATAGGGTACGAAATTCAGGTAGTAATCAAATATAATGGCCTTTACCGGCGCATTATATTTGATAAATCTGTCGATGTTTTCGTTGATATCGAATACAACGGCAATCGAAATAATCAGCGCAATGGCGAACATATACGTTCCCAGAAACTTGACGATGATGTATCTGTCCAGTCTCTTCAACCATTTGCCGTGCTTAAAGAATTCCTTCATTATTCTAGGTTATAGTCTTGTTGATAAGCGTTTTACCATCATTGGTTTCCATGTAGAGAAGTCACCTTCGATGATGTGTTTCCGTGCTTCACCCACCAGCCACAGATAGAATGCCAGGTTATGGATAGATGCAATCTGCATGGCCAGCAACTCCTGCGCATGGAAGAGGTGGCGCAAGTAAGCCTTGCTATACATCGTGTCCACATACGATGCACCGTTGGCTTCGATAGGCGAGTAATCCTTTTCCCATTTCTTGTTGCGCATATTGATGATACCGTCCTTGGTAAAGAGCATACCATTTCTTCCGTTTCTAGTAGGCATCACACAGTCGAACATATCCACACCACGTTCGATACCTTCCAGAATATTCACCGGGGTACCAACCCCCATCAGGTAGCGCGGTTTGTCTTTCGGCAGGATTTCGTTCACCACCTCAATCATCTCGTACATCACTTCTGTCGGTTCACCTACAGCCAGTCCGCCGATAGCATTACCCTCGGCTTCTTTCGATGCGATGAACTCTGCCGACTGCCGGCGCAAGTCGGGGTATACACAACCCTGAACAATAGGGAAGAGCGCCTGATGATAGCCGTACTTAGGCTCTGTTTCGTTGAAACGGGTGATGCAACGGTCCAGCCATCTGTGAGTAAGTGCCATCGACTTTTTGGCATACTCGTAATCTGATGTGCCCGGCGCACATTCGTCGAAGGCCATCATGATGTCAGCACCGATGGTGCGTTCGATGTCCATTACTCTTTCCGGAGTAAACAGATGCTTTGAACCATCAATGTGCGAGCGGAATTCCACACCTTCCTCACGCATCTTGCGGATGCCCGAAAGTGAGAAAACCTGAAAACCGCCGCTGTCGGTCAGCATAGGTCGGTCAAAACCATTGAACTTATGTAAGCCCCCGGCTCCCTCAATTACATCCAGTCCCGGACGGAGATAAAGATGATACGTATTACCCAGAATAATCTGCGCCTTAATATCCTCCTTAATTTCGTGCAGGTGCACACCCTTCACGCTGCCCAGTGTTCCCACCGGCATGAAGATAGGAGTCTGTATCTGTCCGTGGTCGGTTGTAATCAGTCCGGCCCGCGCATTTGAACGCGGGTCGGTATGTTGCAATTCGAATTTTAGCTTCATATTTATTGTTTGTTCTCTTCTTTAGTGGTAGTAATACTGAAGTCTATCGCATCTTTCACTTTCTCGTCTGTCAAAGCCAGCGCCAGTACTTCCTTAATGTCAGTTACATAGTGGAAAGTCAGTCCTGAAAGATAGATAGGCTGAATCTCTTCAATGTCCTTGCGGTTCTGTTCGCACAAGATGATTTCCTTGATGCCAGCTCTTTTTGCAGCCAGAATCTTTTCCTTGATACCGCCTACCGGCAATACTTTGCCGCGGAGAGTAATCTCACCCGTCATGGCCAGATTTGCCTTTACCTTGCGCTGTGTCAGTGCCGAAGCCAGCGAAGTTACCATCGTGATACCGGCCGACGGACCGTCTTTCGGGATAGCCCCTTCGGGCACATGAATATGGATATTCCAGTTGTCGAAGATTTCCTCCGAAATATTCAGCAGCATGCAGTGCGCCTTGAGATACTCTAAAGCCAGCATTGCCGATTCTTTCATCACATCACCCAGATTTCCTGTCAGCGTAAGGCGGCTTCCCTTTCCTTTGCTCAAGCTGGTTTCCACAAACAAGATTTCGCCGCCGACTGCAGTCCATGCCAATCCTGTTACTACTCCGGCATACTCATTGCCTTGATATTTGTCGCGCGAGTACTCCGGCTGTCCCAGATATTTTTTCACATCGGCAGGCTTGATTTCGTATGTCAGTTCCTCTATGCCATCGCGGGCGGCGATAAGCGCTATCTTGCGCATGATTTTGCTTATTTTCTTTTCCAGCTCACGAACTCCACTTTCACGTGTATAGTTTTCTATGATATGTTCGATAGCCGGTTTGCTGAATTTAATTTGCTCTTTAGAAAGCCCGTTGTTGTCCAGCTCTTTCGGGATAAGGTGTCGGCGTGCAATTTCCACTTTTTCTTCGGTGATATATCCGCTGACTTCTATCAGTTCCATACGGTCGAGCAGTGGTGAAGGGATTGTACCCAAGTTGTTGGCTGTAGCAATAAACATCACTTTCGACAAGTCGTAGTCCACATCCAGATAATTGTCGTGGAACGAATTGTTCTGTTCCGGGTCCAGTACCTCCAACATAGCCGAACTTGGGTCGCCACGATGATCGCTTCCCAATTTGTCAATTTCATCCAGGATGATAACCGGATTCGATGTTTCAGCCTTAATTAAGCTTTTGATAAGGCGTCCCGGCATTGCTCCGATATACGTCTTGCGGTGACCGCGGATTTCGGCCTCATCGTGCACGCCGCCCAACGACATACGGATGTACTTGCGTTTCAGCGCCGTAGCGATAGACCGTCCCAGCGAAGTCTTACCTACACCCGGAGGGCCATACAGGCAGATAATCGGCGATTTCATGTTTCCTTTCAGCTTCAGGACTGCCAGGTGCTCCAAAATACGCTCTTTCACTTTTTCCAGTCCGTAGTGGTCTTTGTTCAGTACCTTTTCGGCATTTTTGATGTTGAGCGAATCTTCGGAGTAAACACCCCACGGCAGCGAAAGCATTGTTTGCAGGTAAGTAAGCTGCACGTTATAGTCGGGCGACTGCGGGTTGATTCGTTCCAGTTTCGACACCTCTTTTTCGAAGATGTTAGCTACTTCTGCCGGCCATTTCTTTTGTTCACCGCTTCGGCGCAGCTCTTCTATTTCATCGTCCTCACCGTTGCCCAGCTCATCCTGAATGTGTTTGATTTGCTGCTGCAGGAAATAGTCACGCTGCTGCTTATCCAGGTCTTCACGGGTTCTCATCTGGATACTCTGTTTCAGGGTAGCCAGTTTGATTTCCTTATTGAATACCTGTATCAGTTTGTAGATACGTTCTTTCAATGTGTCAATTTCAAGCAGGCTGATTTTATCTTCTACGCTGAACGGAAAGTTAGAACAGATGAAGTTAACCAGAATTTCATTGCTGTCCAGATTCTTAAGTGCGAATGAAGTGTCCGGGCTCATACGGTCAGAAACCTCGATGTATTTCTGCGCAAGCTCCCGGCATGTGTCTGTCAGCGCCTTGAATTCGTCTGTATCTTCCACAGCCATCACTTCGTTGCGCAGACTGATGGTTCCGCGCAGATAAGGACGGGTAGCAGTGACAGACTCCAGCTGTACTTTCGGACCATTGGATTGAAGAATGACGGTTGTGCTTCCACCGGGAACTTCGAAAATGCGGAGAACTTTACCTACTACAGCCACCTGATACAAATCGTTCAAGCCCGGGTCTTCCACGTCGCTGTTAGTCTGGCAAGCTATCACGATGGACGTTTTCTTTTTCAGGGCACTGTTTACCAGTTTTAGGGTAGACTTACGTCCTACAGTCACTGGCATCACTACAGATGGAAACATTACCATGTTCCGCAGCGTCATGATGGGAATATCTTTTTCCAGCTCTTCCGGACTGATTTCTTCCGGGGTCGCATCAATCTCGGCCATCATGGAAATATCTTCATTCTCTGTATTCAAAAAAACACTTTCTTTCTTATTCTTTTTCACCATAAATTCTTCCGTCTAATGTGTTGTATTCAAAATAGGCTTGGAAAAATCCAAAACGGGTACAAATTTAATCATTCTACTCCTAATATAAAAAGGGATTTGCTTTAAAATATCCCTATAAACGATAAAATAGCTATGGTTTGGCGAAAAAAAATCCGTTTCGTGTGGCGGGTATACAGAGCTTTGTGTATTTTCGCAAAACAAAAAAATAAAAAATCCGATTATGTCCAACCCTTATTTTAAATTCAAACAATTTACGGTTTACCACGACAAGTGTGCCATGAAAGTAGGTACGGATGGTGTATTGCTGGGGGCCTGGTGTGATGTGGCAGGCGCGCGTCGTGTGCTGGATGTAGGTACTGGAACAGGACTGATAGCGCTGATGATAGCACAGCGAAGTGAAGCACATATAACAGCTCTGGATATTGATGCGGCAGCGGTAGAACAGGCTCGTGAGAATTGCAGCGCTTCTCCCTGGACAGAGCGAATTGAAGTGGCGCAAGCCGACTTTTGCAGTTTTCATTCCGATGCTTTGTTTGATTGTATTGTGTCTAATCCTCCTTATTTTGTAGAAGACGTGCATTGTCCCGATAAACAGCGGAATATGGCCCGTCATACAGCCGGAATGACCTTTCTCTCGTTGCTGGAGCGGGTAGGGGCTTTACTTTCGGATGAGGGGCGTTTTTCTGTCGTGCTACCAACTATGGCTGTTGCGGACTTTGTATATCAGGCAATGCGGTATAAACTGTATCTTTCCAGACGTACGCAGGTGTGTACTAAGTTAGGTGCACAGCCTAAAAGAACCCTTCTGGAATTCTCTAGAGTCGAAAAAGACTGTCAGGAGTCACTTCTGGCGATAGAAACCGAACATCATAAATATACGCCTGATTTTGTGAATTTGGTAAATGATTTTTATCTATATCTATAGGAAGTAAAGAAAAAGGCCGGGTGTTTATTCCGGCCTTTTCTTTGAAAGTCTTCGCAGTAAATGCTTGTTGAGTACAAGCAACTGCTTATGTTTATGAATGATGTTTTTCGTTATTGCATTCGGCCTGGGCGGGTCTATGAGTTCCGTAATTTGCTGCAGCAGATTGCTGAACAGAGGCTGGTCTTTTGGCGCATTTTGCGAAACCATGACATTCAGTCCTTTCGGAAACATTTCTACTTCCAGTGTCTTCCCGCCCATAATCGGGTCGCCGTCGAAATGAAACACACCTTCATGTTCTCTGTGAATCCGGATTTTCTGACTTCGCAATGTTTTTATCCGGCTGTTCTGGTCGATGGTTTTGTTGAAAAGCTGATAGGAGAGTGAAGGCACATCCAGTACAGTGAACGGTTCCAGGATGGTAATGTCCATCAGTCCGTCCGTCAGCGACGCTTGCGGGGCAATGTAAGCATTATTCCCGTATTGCGAAGCATTGGCGCAAGCTATCAGGAAAGCCTTCCGTTGTATCGTTCCCTCCGAGTTCTCGATGGTGTATACCTCCGGCTTGTAAGTCAGACTTTCGTGAAGCATATTCTCCAGATATGTCAAGGGGCCTCTTTTGCCTGAGCTTGCGAATTTAAGACTCACAAAGGCATCGAATCCCACCCCACAGGTGCAGAAAAACGGATGTCCGTCTATCTTTCCGTAGTCTATACACTCGCTGTATCCCTCATTGATGAGCTGGATAGCTTTCCGTACATCCATGGGGATGCCCAGATGGCGTGCCAGGCCGTTTCCTGAACCGCAAGGAATGATACCCAGTGCCGTAGGAGTGTCAATCAGCGCTCTTCCCACCTCGTTGATGGTGCCGTCGCCCCCGATGGCAACGACAATATCGATACCCTTCTTTGCGGCCTCGTCGGCCAGTTCGTATGCGTGTCCGGCATATTGTGTCCTGCAAATCTTGTAGTTATATTTGGAGCAGTCGGTCAGCCTTTCTATCCATTTGATTATTGCTTCTTTTCCCTGTGTTCCCGATATGGGGTTCACAATAAAAAGTATGTTCTTTTTTGAGGTCATTTTACAGGTCTCTATAATAGTTGTACATGCAAACTTTTGTTTCGTGCAAATGTAGCATAAAAAACAGAATTGGCTTTTTATTTACAAAAGATTTTGATTCATTGATATTTTTTGGAGCTGAATAATAAAAGTATGCCAACTTTTTTATATCTTTGCAGCCTGTTTTGGCGATTATACTAAAAAAAACAGAGTGTATTAAGGTTTATACATTATTTAAAGCCCGGATGGGCTGTTACTTGAATAAATATGGGATTATTACAGAACAAATTAAGCAAATTCAGACTGCCTCAGATGTACATGGAAAGAGGCGTTTATCCTTACTTTCGTGAAATAGACAGCGCTCAGGATACAGAGGTAACCATGGACGGCAAGAAAGTATTGATGTTTGGGTCCAATTCTTATTTAGGATTAACTTACGACAAGCGAATTATTGAAGCTGCTATTGCTGCGACACGTAAATACGGTACGGGATGTGCCGGTTCACGCTTTTTGAACGGAACACTTGACTTGCATGTGCAACTGGAACATGAGTTGGCCGAATTTGTTGGTAAAGAAGATGCGTTGGTTTACTCTACCGGTTTCGGGGTAAATGCCGGTGTGGTATCTTGTGTTACTGACAGAAACGATTATATCATCTGTGATGACCGCGACCATGCTTCTATCGTAGACGGCCGTCGTCTTTCTTTCTCTACTCAACTCAAGTACAAGCACAACGACATGGAAGCGCTTGAAAAAGAGCTTGGCAAGTGTAAAGAAGATGCCGTTAAGCTGATTGTAGTCGATGGCGTATTCTCTATGGAAGGTGATTTGGCTAAATTGCCAGAAATCGTGAAACTGAGCGATAAATATAATGGTAGCATCATGGTGGACGAAGCACACGGTCTGGGTGTATTCGGCCGTCAGGGACGTGGTGTTTGCGACCACTTCGGACTGACCGACAAGGTTGACATCATCATGGGTACCTTCTCTAAGTCACTGGCTTCAATCGGAGGTTTCGTTGCTGCCGATAAGGATACTATCAACTGGCTGCGTCACTCTTCACGTACTTATATCTTCTCTGCAAGTAACACGCCTGCGGCTACAGCAGCTGCCAGAGAGGCTCTTCACATCATGAAGACAGAACCTGAACGTCAGGAAAACCTGTGGAAGATTACAAACTATGCATTGAAATCATTCCGCGAAGCAGGCTTCGAAATCGGCGATACTGAAAGTCCTATTATCCCGTTGTATGTACGCGATACCGACAAGACTTTCGAAGTTACCCGCATGGCTTTCGACGAAGGCGTATTCATCAATCCGGTTATTCCTCCTGCTTGTGCACCTCAGGACACACTGGTACGCGTGGCACTGATGGCTACACATACCAAAGAGCAGGTAGACCGTGCTATCGACAAGCTGTCTAAATGCTTCAAGCAATTGGATATTATTAAATAAATCTCTTTTTTCGGGAAGAGACTCGTAATGAGCGTGGCGAATGTACCGTTAAGGTGTGCATTTGCCACGCTCTTTTTTATTGTGCAATTCTTGCTTGTTTATTTTCTGCTAATAACATACTTCTTCAATTTATGAATCAGAATTATCATCTATAGAGCAAACTTTTAGTTTGTCATATAAGGCTTTGTAAATTAAAATCCTTCTGTTTTAATAGATCATTAATTGTAGTATCTGTAAACGTTCTCCATATTTTCAGATCTATTACCTGATAATCATCAAAGAGTTGAGTTATATACTCTATTTCAAAGACCAAACGCAAGTCTTCCTTATTTTCACCTAATTGTCCTTCCTTGCGATTGCCTATTCTAGCAGTTTTTATCAAGTACAAGTCGCGAACTCCCTTACCTTTCAAATATGGCATAAAATAGAACAACTTGTTAAGAGCAACTTTAGACGGGAATTTTTTACCGGTATAATAAATCTTAGCAGATTTATCAAGGTATTGATTGAAGTTATCTTTCTTAACAAGGCTGATGAGTACATTCTTAGATTCGTCAATGAGATATTTGCGTGATGATGTAACATATTCACCTATATCCTCATGAGCAAAGCTGTTCTCAACAATATTATTGTCTTGATACTGCTTGAATAGATCAAGGAAGTCAAGATGAGTGAATTTTACTTTTTTCTCAACATTAACTTCTTTTTTCTTTTCAAGAGTCTCACGGCTTAAACGTCTGCCCATAATCTTATGCCAAATGGAACGAGCTGTTTGAACTTCTTCCATACTAAACCCCATACCCTGATGAAGTATTACTCTATCGGTATAATCAAGTATTTCGTCTGTTGTCTTTTTATGACGTAGCATTCTGTCAATTTCTGCAAACAACGTCTCGTTCTCAACCCGATAAGGCATATAGATACCACCGACTTCACTTGGCATGAGTTCTAAACAACCACCACCAAAGTTACGACCAAGAATCTCTGCAAAAGTAAATGACAAAGAGTTATAATAACTTGCTACGAATGCTTTCTTATTCACACCTTCCTTAATGAAAACTCGGTGCATAGTATCAGTTGTGTATGCCTTAGCTTCATTCAGTACGAATTTTGGATATTGATTATTACGGCGGAGAAAAAGTGCATCTGAAAGCTTAATGGATGGAATTATGTACCATTCATCACGTATTCCTGTCTTGTAACCTTTGTTTATGCCTTCTTTTTCTCCATTGTTAATATAAGCTTTTACGCCATCATTGCCATTCTCTTTTACTCCAGATGGAAAGACAAGCAAGTGTGCTTTCGCACCTAATTCTACATTTGCTAGCCAATCTTTTTTCGTAAAACACAGACTATTCACTTGTACGCTTCTGCCAACCATAGGTTTTGCATATTCTTCTAGATTGTAGAGAGTTACTACAGATTTGGGTACTGTAAAGTAATCGTTAGCACCTGTAGTAATTCCAACCTCTACATTTGCATAAGTAGAAATAGAAGGCATATTATGCTTTACTTTCTCCAGCAGATCGAGCTCTTCCTTTTCAAGGAAATAGTACGTCCATTTATCAGTATGGAAATCTATTTTCTTGGTAGGAAATTTTAATCTGCGTGGATCAAGAGCAAGTAAGCTATCAGCATCCTTTACCTCAATGTGTTCAATTAAATGTTCGTCGGTACCGTTTTTTTCACACAATAACAAAACAACCTCTTGCTGGATTTCTTCAAAAACAAGATTCTCAAAAGAAATGATGTTTATCTTGTTAAAGCTCTTTGCAAGATATTGACGTAATTGCTGAGCATATTTAACCATAAGGAGTTCGGATGGGATAACAAACCCCATCTTACCTGTTTCGGTCAACAACTGACTACATCCTACTACAAACGTAACCCAAGCATTGGTTAATTTTGTTCTCTTCAACTTAGAACGTTTGAATATTTCATCTGCTAACTTTTGCTGCTCAGAGTCATAATATTGGTAACGAATAAACGGAGGATTTCCAACAACTAAGTTAAAGCGTTTATCAGTATCAAGGCAGAAACGATGAAAGTCCTCATTGATTACCTCTGAATCATGCAAAGGTATTGCTCGAGCTTTCTCTGCTTCTCCCACTTCGTATTCGACTGCAGTAACACTATTATAGAGTATTTTATTATTACTAATACACTCTAAGAACACACCGTCACCACAACTAGGTTCAAGTATGTTCAAATCGTTATTGCCATTAATTCCCCATTGTAGGATAAATTTGGCTATTACTGGAGGAGTATAATAAGCACCTCTCAGTTTCTGGTCAGTTGCATTTTCAATCAGCTGCATAGAGTTCTTTTATCTTAGGAATTAATGATACTTCATCATCCGTCATGCCATAAAGCATGTTAATGACTTTCTGCTGTTCCTCTTTTAGTAAATCAAATTGACGTTGTAATGGTATAAGGCTTCTCCGGTTTTTCGCTTCCTTATTTATTTTATCACCTAACTCAATAAGTCTTTTTTGACGATTGACAATATTATCGTGAGTATTTCGCTCATTTTGATTTGTAAAATCAATTTCTCGGATTGGTATTTGTCTTAATACCTTCGTACCACGAGCTATGTAACCACCACGGAATATCTCACCATAAAGAGAGGCAAGCCATTCTCCTTGTATTGAACCTAAGATAGCTTGTATATAGTAGATTGAGTACATACTATCCGAAGGAACACTAACCAGACAATAACCAGCCGTACCACCAGATGATACTAAAGTTCCATTGTTGTCTATGGAATATTTATCAGATTGAGCTAACACTCCCACTATCATCTTTTCTTTTATTTCACACGCCTCTAAGCTTTGGTGTCTTCCGTAACGATACCATTCATCTGTATTAATTGGCTTAGGTTGAATATCTCTGGACGCCTTATTCAGTTCAGGCTTTGCGGCCATTAAGAACTCATATAATAGGGGATATTGTCTTTGAATAATTGTGAGAGGTATCAATTGTAGATGCCCATCATTATCCCTATTATATGGAAAAATTACACGAGCATTAGGTTTAAACGTACGATAAGTGTTCATTGCATCTGTACCTTGAACTGTTTTGAAATATGGCTTTGTTACAGCCTTTTCTACTTCATATTCATTACCGTCAAAAGCCTCAAAGGTATAGGTCGTTCGTGTTTCTGATTTTGGGACAAATACATAAATCTTATTCGCACTTGTCTGGATTCCATTGAAAATATAATCACCTCCAACAATGTCCCCAAGTGGTTTCGCATGTGTAGTTACCTTCTTTAATAAAGGTAAATGTTCGTCTGTACACAATACCCAAGTATCATCATTAATTGTAATCGACGGGCGTTCGCAGAACTTATAAGCATTTACATCCCTTACTCTCCAACCAATGAAATCGCTTACTTCTGAATATTTAAAAGTATCATGTTTATTCTTCTCCAAGACCATAATACAAGTATAATTTGATTTGTCTGCAAATACTTGATGTGCCCCAAATGAGGTTATGGCTTTGAGATAAGCATTATTGGCAATAAGGTTACGAAGCTCCTTTGCTGCTCCAACCTTCATAAATTTACTTGGAACTATGTATCCTAAATAACCATCAGGTTTCAAAAGATTCAAAGCTCGTTCTACAAAAAGGAAGTACTTATCATATTGCTTATATGCAGTTTTATATCTATTCCTTTTTTCGTAAAGAATTTTTTCTTTAGGGGTAAACGTCTTGATATCTTCAGTTTTCATGTATGGAGGATTACCAATAATTAGGTCAAAGGCTCTACCTCCAAAATCAAACGGATTAATTTCAAAAATATCATCAGAAGGTACATCAACTGTACTTAAAAGACTATTACCATAGAAAATATTATTTGAAAGGTCTGGTAATATCGGATGAAATGAAGACAAAGAGTCCACATCTTCATCTTCGAGCAATTTGAGTAGCAATCCAAATTTACATGCTTCTACAGCATTAAAGTCTTTATCAACACCATAAATACAGTTAACCAATAGATTGCGTTTCATTTCGTATGGCAGCTTATAAGTACCAATACTAGTCTGAATAAGTTTACTACGATCATTTTCAAGATAATAGTCAACTAATGAGTCTTGGAGTACTTGATATAGCTCTAACAAAAATGCTCCTGAGCCACATGCTATATCTGCACATTTTAAATTATTGATTTCGCTTGCAGTTTTATCTTTGATAATTTCAACAGCAGTTTGACGCAGTATTTCACGTACTACGAAGTTTGGTGTAGTAACAATATCGCGCTCCGTATTTTCTGGTTTCTTTACAATCTTAAGTTCGCCATCAACTATAGCCAGTTTCTCAGCAATAAATATTTCATAAATGCGTCCAAGAATATCTGATGAAAGTACTGCAAACGAGTATGGGCTTTCAGGGAAGTAAAGCTGTCGGATTATTGTCCAGAAGGAAGAACGAATATTCCCGATTACTTCTTCTGAAATAAGTTCTTCAAATAAACCTGAATTATATTTATTGTCTGCATCCTTAAACTTTGCCACAAGCTCTTCATGGCTGTTATGATCAGCAATAGTAAGCAGACGCTGGTAAGTTTCGATATTTCTGTCCTCACATACACGTAGAAAGAGTATCTTGTTAATATAGCTTTGAACTATATCTCCTAGATAATCAATATCTAAATTAGAATCATAAGAAAGAATTTGTTTGCCAAGCATCAAACGCCATTGATTTATCTGATCCAGGAATAGTGAGTCCACAGACTGATGTACGA
>Susan_p2__coassemble_657_pt1 | contig 24896 bp, 20 predicted proteins | sample Susan_p2__metabat2_low_PE_034 | metagenome-assembled genome bin Susan_p2
TAGATTTAAGGTTAACAAAGGTTGGAGTACAGCGGTACTCCTTTTTTTATGCCCTAAAATATCGTAGCTTTATCCGCACTAAAAACAGCACCAGTCTTTAAACATATCCCATCTCTTTTGTTTTTCTGCCTATTTTCGTATCTTTGTTTCAAACGTACATCGGCTTCGTTTTTAAATCTTAATTTTAATTCTTAATTAACCGACATGAAATACCCGATAGGAATCCAGAGTTTTGAACGTATAATTGAAGACGGTTTTGTATATATAGATAAGACCGACATGATATACAGCCTTACCCACGAAGGTAGCATTTATTTCCTTAGCCGTCCGCGCCGGTTCGGTAAAAGCCTTCTTATTTCCACACTCAAGAACTATTTCCTGGGGCATAAAGAACTGTTCGAGGGATTGAAGATATACAACTTGGAGAAAGACTAGAATACCTATCCTGTGTTTCATGTAGATTTCAATGGGTCCAACTTTACTGTTCCCGGTGAACTGGAACAGAAAATCAGGTTTCATGTATCGGAATGGGAAAAACATTATAATCTCCCGTGCCGTGAAGAGGAATTGGGTATTGGCGACCGTTTTGCCGAAGTCCTTCGTGCCGCCCATGAGCAGACAGGCCGTCGAGCCGTAGTCCTGATTGACGAATACGACAAGCCTATCCTTGATGTGCTTGATGTGGATACATCATTAGAAGACCGTCACCGCAATGTCCTGAAAGCTTTCTATTCGGTATTTAAGGTTGCTGACAGCCATCTGCAGTTTGTCCTTCTTACCGGGGTTACGAAATTCTCGCAGGTGAGTGTGTTCAGCGGTTTCAACCAGCCTGACGACATTAGTATGGACAAACGATACGAAACTCTTTGTGGCATTACCCAGGATGAACTCTGTCATTATTTCTCCGAACCTATCAGGGATATGGCTGCCATCTACCATAGCACAGAGGAAGAGATGATACAAAAGCTGAAAAGACAATACGATGGTTATCACTTTAGCGACAACATGACCGATGTCTACAATCCATTCAGCCTACTCAATGCTTTCAATAAAAAAAGCATACGCGACTATTGGTTCAGCTCAGGCACCCCGACCTACTTAATCCGCCTGCTCGCACACTTCCGTGAGAATATAAATGAGCTGACAGGCAAATATTACAGTCCTGAGCAGTTTATCGACTATAAGGCAGATGTAGAGCGTCCGTTGCCGATGATATATCAAAGCGGCTATCTCACCATCAAGGACTACGACATGGAATTCAACACGTTCCTGCTCGACTTCCCCAACAATGAGGTTAAGAACGGTTTCCTTACCGCTGTGGCTTCATCGTATCTGAAACCATCGGAAGATACGGGCGGATGGATTCGTGATGTGGTGCGCACGCTGCGTACGGGTGATACCGACAGACTGTGCACACTTTTCACTTCATTTCTTTCCAGCATTCCCTACTCCATGCGGCGCAAGGATGATGAGAGAGAGCGCGAGCGTTATTTCCAATATACGTTTTACCTGATTCTTCGCCTGATAAGCATTTATACCGTCTATGTGGAGAAAGTGCAGAGCTACGGCCGTGTGGACTGTGTAATCGAAACTCCCCAATATGTTTACATCTTCGAATTCAAGCTCGACAGTACTGCCGATGAGGCCTTGCAGCAGATAGAAGACAAAGGTTATGCCCGTGAGTATGCTTCGGATACGCGCAGGCTTTATAAGATAGGAGCCAGCTTTTCTTCTGAAACTGGAACGATAGAAGACTGGAAGACAGTCTGACGCATACGCAACCATAAGCATCAGAAAGCCTTTAACTGTCTTCCCCCTTCATCATTGCAATGACAAACTTTCCGCTCAGCAATCACCAACTTTCCTCATTTTTGAGATACACGTTTCGCTTAGCAATGATAAACTAAAATCACAGGCACACATATTAAATACCCTACAGGATTAAAGCAGCATTCCCTGAATAAAAGCATAAAAAAACGTCCGGCAAGACTGACTCATCTGCCGGACGTTTCCTTGATATTTCTAAATTATACAGAAAACATTTCCTGTACAATCACAGCTCTTACTTCATACCACGCGCCTTATAAATCCGTTCCTTGGCATTGTTGATAGCCTGAAACTTCTCCTCGGCCGCCTTACGGATATCCTCACCCAGCGTAGCTACACGGTCGGGGTGATGCTTCAATGCCAGACGGCGATAAGCAGCACGCACCTCATCATCGGTAGCCGACGGGCTGACTTCCAGTACCTTGTAAGCCTCATCCAGCGAGTTACCCTTCAGGCTCAGCATCGAGTCGACTTCCTGCAGCGAAAGTCCCATGGCCAATGCCACTTCCTTCAGTGCCTCAATCTCTTCGGCGCAGACATTGCCATCGCTCTGTGCAATGCGGGCCAGGAAGCTGAGGAGCTGCAGACGCTCTTCATAGCTCAAGTTCGCGGCAATCTGTGCACCGCAGTCGTGTATAGTGCGCTTGAAAGCCGAAGGGTCCGTACGGTCCATCTGCTTGCGCTGTTCGAAGAGGTTAAGCAGGATCTGCTCGCCCTGCGCTACAGCCGCTTCGCCAAAGTTCGTGCGCAGGAACTGACGCACAAACTCCATTTCGCTGTGCATGATGCGCCCGTCGGCACGAATAATATACGAAGCCATGACCAGCAGCGAAAACAAAAAGCTGTTGCGCTGACCGGCATAGCCGTCCTGTGCCGAATAGCCGCCGTTCTCTTCTACCAGGTCGGGGGCGCTGGCTGCTGTATCAAACAAAGAGCCGATAGCGAATCCTGCCAACGCTCCGAGCGGTCCCATGGCCATAAAGCCCATCACACCGCCTATCCATTTTCCATATCCCATAGTTATTTTTCTGTTTTTATTGTGTTATTGATGAATCGTTTTATCCGTCAGTACATATCCCGAACCTTCTTTACGCACCTGTCCCTGCTCTACCAGCAGTGACAAGGCTCTGGAAAGCGACGGACGGGCCACGCCCATGATGAAAGCCACATCCTGGATGTTCTGAATCGTCCCGTTGCACTTCAGGAAACTCAGCACACGCGTTGACAGGCTCTGCAAGGCAAACTCGTTGAGCTTTCGGCTCAGAAACAGACTGCGGTCGGAAATGAGGCGCAGAAAATTGCGCAGCACGGCGGCGTCTTGTTCCATAATGTCCAGAAAGCGCTCGCGCGAAAGGCTCCACACGGTACAGGCGGTTTCGGCTTTCAGGGTCACGGGGAAACGGTTTTCGGAACCGTAAACGAAAGCCGGTGCCAGCACTTCGGGCGCCTTGAGGGTTTCTATCTTGAATTCCTTCCCCTCGGCGTTGGTCATGCAGGCCGTGATGTTGCCGCTACACAAGAGGAGCAGCGAACGGCAAGGGCTGTCCTGCAGGGCCAACAAATGTCCCGGAGCATATTGAGTCAGGCGACTGTCAGTAGAATCGAGCAATGCCTGCAGCAAGGGGCGGTTACAGCCTTCAAACAAGGGGAAGTCAAAAATATCATAGATTTCCATACTTATATAATGTTACGACAGGACTTAAAACAGGCTGCAAACCTCGGCACGGCTCGCCTTGATGAGGTCGGCCGGTGCAATCTTTATCTGCAAGCCACGCACTCCGGCACTGACGTAGATGAACGGATGGTCGTTGCACGTAGGATGGATATACGTAGGGAAATGCTTCTTCATGCCGATGGGCGAACAGCCGCCGCGGATGTATCCCGTCAGGGGCAACAGCTCCTTCATCGGGATAAGGTCACACTTCTTGTTACCGGAAACCTTGGCTGTCATTTTAAGGTCTATCTCGTGCTCGCCGGGAATGACGCACACAAAGTAACCCGACTTGTCGCCGTGCAGCACCAGTGTCTTGAATACCTGTTCGATGTCCTCGCCCAAGCTGGCTGCCACATGGATGCAGCTCAGGTCGTTCTCGTCTACTTCATACGGAATCAGTTCGTATGCTATCTTGTCTTTGTCCAGCAGCCGTGCTGCATTGGTCTTTGCTATCTTCTCTTTTGCCATAGTTCTTTATGCTTGCGGGTCCTGCGGTTTGCAGGCCTCCAGTTCTTCCTGAATAAATTTAGGCGTATAACCCTCCTTGCAGCGTGCCACTTCCTCGGGTGTTCCGCACGAAAGCAGACGTCCGCCGTTGCGTCCGCCATCAGGTCCCATATCGATGATATAGTCGGCCATCTTGATGACGTCCAGGTTATGCTCAATCACAATCACCGTGTTACCTTTCTCCACCAGCCGGTTCAGCACATCCATCAGCACACGGATGTCCTCAAAATGAAGTCCGGTAGTAGGCTCGTCCAGAATATAGGCCGTCTTGCCCGTATCACGTTTGGCCAGTTCGGTAGCCAGTTTTACACGCTGGCTCTCACCGCCCGAAAGTGTGGTCGAAGGCTGTCCCAGCTTGATGTATCCCAGTCCCACTTCCTGCAGCACCTTGATTTTGTTCAGTATCTGCGGAACGTTCTCGAAAAACTCCACGGCACGGTTGATGGTCATGTCGAGCACGTCGGCAATGGACTTTCCTTTGTAACGCACTTCCAGCGTTTCACGGTTATAGCGCTTGCCGTGGCATACCTCACAAGGCACCAGCACATCCGGCAGGAAATTCATTTCAATGGTCTTGTAGCCGTTTCCGCCACAGGCTTCACAACGGCCGCCTCCTACATTAAACGAGAAACGGCCCGGCTTGTAGCCGCGGATTTTGGCTTCGGGAAGCTCGACAAAGAGGTTACGGATATCGGAGAATACGCCGGTATAAGTGGCCGGATTGGAACGCGGTGTACGTCCCAGCGGCGACTGGTCTACGTTCACTACCTTATCAATATGCTCCAGTCCCTCGATGCTGTCGTATGGCAACGGGTCCTGCAGCGAGCGGTAGAAATGCTGCGAGAGAATGGGCTGCAAGGTATCGTTAATCAACGTCGACTTGCCACTGCCCGATACTCCGGTTACACAGATAAAGCATCCCAGCGGGAAGTCCACGTCTACCCCCTTCAGGTTGTTGCCGCGTGCTCCCTTCAGACGGAGCAGCTTGCCATTACCCGAGCGGCGCTGTGCCGGCGGAATCAGCTGCAAGTCACCGTTCAGGTAACGTGCCGTAAGCGTATTCTGCTTCAGCATCTCTGCCGGAGTGCCCTGAAAGACGACTTCGCCTCCCAATCGTCCGGCCTTGGGTCCCATATCTACGATGTAGTCCGAAGCCAGCATCATGTCCTTGTCGTGCTCTACCACGATGACCGAGTTGCCCGAGTCGCGCAATGCCTTGAGAGAGTTGATAAGGCGCAGGTTGTCGCGCTGGTGCAGACCGATACTGGGTTCGTCCAAGATGTATAGCACGTTGACCAGCTGCGAACCGATCTGGGTAGCCAGACGGATGCGCTGACTCTCACCGCCCGAGAGCGTTACCGATGCGCGGTTGAGCGAAAGGTAATCCAGTCCCACATCGAGCAGGAATTTGAGTCGGGTGCGGATTTCCTTCAGAATTTCCGAAGCGATGATACGCTGCTTGTCGTCCAGCTTCTCTTCCACACCATCCAGCCATTCGTACAGCTCGCCGATGTCCATGGTAGCCAACTGGTAAATGTTCTTGTCGAGGATGCGGAAATGAAGCGCTTCGCGGTTGAGGCGTGCTCCCTTACACTCCGGGCACACGTCGGTACGCGCAAACTGGTCGGCCCACTTCTGTGCCGTGGCCGAGGCTTCTTTTTCCTGCATCAGCTGGATGTATTTCACAATACCTTCGTACGTCACAAAATAGTCGGAAGTGGTATGCACCAGCGTACTCTTGATGCGGAGCCGTTCGTCCGAGCCGTACAGCATATCGTTTATGGCATCCTCGGGAAGCTCGGCTACTGGGGTCTTCAGGGTAGCATCGTATTTTTCGAGCAATGCTTCGAGTTGCCAGAATATCATTACATTCTTATATTTGCCCAAGGGCGCCAGTGCTCCTTCGTAAACGGAAAGCGAACGGTCGGGTATCACCTTATCTACATCAATGAGGTTTACATAGCCCATTCCCTTACAGCGCGGACAGGCGCCCTGCGGCGAGTTGAACGAAAAATTATGCGGAGCAGGCTCCCGGTACGACAATCCCGTAACCGGACACATCAGCCGCTTGCTGTAATGGCGGACACTTTCTGTCTGCGCATCCAGAATCATCAGCAGTCCGTCGCCCTGCTGCATGGCAATGGCTACGCTCTGAGCCAGACGCTTCTCTTCTTTCTCGGTCACTACGGTCTTGTCAATCACAACTTCAATGTCGTGATTCTTGTAGCGGTCCAGCTTCATGCCGTGCACTATCTCGGTGATGTTGCCGTCTACACGCACATACAGATACCCCTTGCGACGCACCTGCTCGAAGAGTTCCTTGTAGTGTCCCTTACGCGTACGCACCAGCGGGGCAAGGATGTAGATGCGCTTGCCTTTATAGTCGCGGTGAATGAGGTCCAGAATCTGCTCCTCGGTATACTTTACCATCTTCTCGCCGGAGAGATAGGAATAGGCCGTACCGGCACGGGCATAGAGCAGACGCAGGTAGTCGTACACCTCGGTCGTGGTTCCCACCGTAGAACGGGGATTTTTGTTGGTGGTTTTCTGCTCGATGGAAATCACCGGACTCAGACCGGTAATCTTGTCCACATCCGGACGCTCCATTCCCCCCAAGAAGTTTCGGGCATAGGCCGAGAAGGTTTCGATATACCGCCGCTGTCCTTCGGCAAACAAGGTATCGAAAGCCAGCGAAGACTTGCCGCTACCGCTCAGACCGGTTATTACCGTCAAGCTGTTGCGCGGAATCTCCACATCAATGTCTTTTAGGTTGTGCACGCGGGCGCCATACACATGTATCGTATCTTTTTCTTCTGTCATAACTATCTTTTTACGGCTTATTCATGCAAATTTAACGGTTCTGGGGGAATTATTGTGTTTTACCCAAGTTTTTTTTGTACTTTTGCTCATCAATACTTGATTAAGATAAGAATATGAAATTTTTTCAGACAATATGCCTTTCACTGGCACTGGCTGCGGGCAGTCCGCTTTCTCCGATTTGGGCGCAGGACGGCCAGGGTTATTTCCTGCATACAATCGAGAAGGGACAGAGTCTCTACTCCATTGCAAGTATGTATAATCTGACGGTACAGGACATCGTACGTCTTAACCCCGGTGCTGACCAGGGCATCCGTGCGGGTGCTACGCTGAAAATTCCGCAACAGCAGCAGGCTGCCGACGGAAAGAAGCAGTTTCACACCATCCAGCCGAAGGAAACGCTGTATCAGCTGACTCAAAAATACGGAGTATCGGCCCAGGCTATCTGTGATGCCAATCCGGGACTGAGTGCCAGCAATTTCCGCATCGGACAGGTTATCCTGATTCCGGCACGCACAGCCGAGAACACACCGGTCACAGAGGCAGTACAGACTACTCCCGAGCAGAAACAGCAGCTTCAGGAGCAAAAGTGGAAAGAAATGCATCGCGTTGAGAAAAAAGAAACCATCTTCAGTATCTGCCGTATGTATGGTGTAGAGCAGGAAGACCTGCTGGCACTGAATCCGGAACTTAAAAACGGTAAACTGAAAAAGGGTAAGCTGATTTTTATCCCCTATCCGCGCAGCGAACAGAAACAGGAAACTGTCGCACAACCGACTACTGTTCCTACAGATGCCGAGCTCTTCAACCAGAGTCGCGGTGACATCAAGCAAATCAAAACTGTAAAGGCTGCTATCATGCTGCCGTTTATGGCCGACGGAAGCGGTAACAAGGAAGATCAGAGCCGCATGGTGGAATATTATGAAGGGTTCCTGATGGCAGCAGACAGCCTGAAGCGACTGGGAACAAGTATCGACTTGTATGTATACGATACGAAAGGCAACCGCAGCTCCATCCAGCCGATTCTGTCGAAACCGGAGCTGAAGAATATGGATATTATCTTTGGTCCGGGGTATCCGGAACATGTGAAGCCACTGGCCGACTTTGCAGCCAAGAACAAGGTACGTCTGGTAGTTCCTTTCACATCGAAAGAAAACGAGGTATTCAACAATCCGATGATTTATCAGATAAACACGCCACAATCGTACTTGTACTCGGAAGTGTACGAACACTTTACACGCAAGTTTACGAATGCAAACGTGATTTTCCTGACCGTAGACCCGGCAGACAAGAGTAAGGCCGACTTTATTAAAGGTCTGAAAAACGAATTGCGCGACAAGCACATCTCATTCCAGGACTTGAGCGGTGATATCACACCGGAAGTACTTGCTACAGTGATGGCTCAGGATAAGGATAACATTTTCATCCCTACTACCGGACGCAATACAGCACTCATCCGCCTGCTGCCACAACTGACGGTGACTATGCGCGACAATCCGACGTACCGCATGTTACTGTTCGGTTATCCGGAATGGCAGACGTATACGCACGACCATCTGGTCAGCTTCTTCGAACTGGACACGTACTTCTATTCGTCATTCTATACCAATAACCTGTTCCCGGCTGCAGTGAACTTCACTAAATCGTACCGCAAGTGGTTCAGCAAGGATATGGGCAACACGTATCCTAAATACGGTATGCTGGGATTCGATATGGGATTCTATTTCCTGAAGGGACTGGCACGCTTTGGCAGCGAACTGGAGAACAATCTGGACAAAGTAAATGTTACGCCTATCCAGACAGGACTGAAGTTTGAACGTGTGAACAACTGGGGTGGATTCATCAACCGCAAGGTGTTCTTCATCCATTTCACCCGCGAATTTGAACTGATTAAACTGGATTTTGAATGATTAAAAAAGGATATATCGTGGCTGGACTCCTGTTTACTGCAGGGGTATTGCCGGTTTCGGCACAGTTACAGGAGCAACGCAGAAACTTCGCATTGGGCGTGAACGGCGGTGTAAACCTTAGCTCGGTAAGTTTCCAGCCTACCATCAAACAGAATACAATGATTGGACCTGCCATGGGTATCACGGCCCGCTACATTTCTGAGAAGTACTTCAAGATGATTTGCGGCGTACAGATGGAAGTGAACTACTCACAGCGTGGCTGGAACGAAAAGATTGAGGACGGAACAGACAACACCTACAAGCGCAGCATGAGCTACGTAGAAATTCCGCTTCTGGCACATCTGGCTTTCGGAAAAGACGAAGGACACGGTGCACGTTTCATTGTAAACCTGGGACCGCAGGTAGGCTTCCTGTTGAGCGAAAAGGAAACCATGGGAGGTAACTGGGCACCGGATGACCGGTATACATCGAACATCACATACGGTAAAATGGCCGACAATAAATTCGATTATGGTCTGGTTGGCGGTATGGGTGTGGAACTGCGTACAGGCATAGGCAACTTCATACTGGAAGGCCGTTACTATTTCGGCTTGTCCGACTTCTACGGCAACTCCAAGAGCGACCCCTATTCCCGCTCGGCACATTCGTATATCGGCGGACGGCTTACTTATCTGTTTGATATCAGCCGGTAATCAGCATAAAGACATTGAATAAACAATAAATCCCGGAAGAAACCATCATCAAGTTCTCTTCCGGGATTTTATTTTATTTACAATAAATTCTTTATCTCAACCGTTCATAAGAACGAACCATAGCCTCATCTTTGCCGATAGCACGGACAGCCAGCCAGTTCAGTACGATAGCAATGAAAGGCAGACATATCGTCCACTGCGGAACGAAAGAGCGGTCGCCCTTAAGCATCAGCACAAATATCACCAATACTACATAATAGCCAATCATCAGAATGGTAGCAAACGAAGTAAGACGCATCTGCAAGATTCTGCGCTTGAACTGGAAAATGGTAATTAGTGAAACCACGGCTTCCACCATCAGGATGGCAAAAAGCGCCCATGGTGCATAGTCAGGTTCACCGCCCTGAGCCGTTATCGAAAGATTGGTAAACTCATAAATGGTATTACCCGCCCCCAGCAGGTTTCCCACGGGCAAAGACATCATCACCACCATCAGGATGGCAACCACCAGCAAGTAAATGGTTTGAATACGCTGTATCATAACTATTTTTACATATTATCAGATTCAACAAAAATAAAGGCCGCTTCGGATGGGAAACGGCCTTTGCAGGGAACGGACCCTTATTGCAATTTTTCTTTTTCCTTAGCAGGATTACGGTAGTAAACCTTACCTTCTTCGTATTCCTGTGCAGCAATCAAAGTAGGTTTCGGCAACTTTTCATAGTAGCGTGAGATTTCAATCTGCTCTCTGTTTTCGAAAACTTCCTCCAGATTATCGTTGTAAGATGCAAACTCCTGCAACTTTTTCGAAAGGTCGTTCTTCATCTCCACTCCAATCTGGTTGGCACGTTTACCGATGATTACAACAGTTTCATAAACATTACCTGTGTCCTCGCACAAGTCCATCATGTTACGGGTAACGGTGTTCGTCGGCGCGTTCGTTTTTTTATAATCCATAATTCCTTTTATATTATAAATTGTTCTTATTTACAAATGGTTCGCATCAATAATCACTGTCATCTGAAGAATCCTTCACATAAGTGCTGGCATCCTTGAACATTTTCTCAGCCTCAGCCAAGTATTTGCTTTCCGGGAATTCGTTGATAAAAGCATAATACTCGTCGATAGTGTCACGCATACGCTCTTCCTTCTTCTCGTCCACACTGGCTTTGGCCATGTCATAACGGGCACGCAGAATCAGAATCGAGATGTCTTCACGCAACTTGGTGTACGGATAATCCTTCAGAATATTCTGTGCGGTAACAATGGCAGCCAGATAATTATTACCAGTGGTACTGTAAGAACTGTTTCCGGTATAGTCACCCAAGTCGTAATACAACTTGGCCGACAGGTAATCCTTCTCTACCAGCTTGTCCTGCAATTCAAAAATCATGTTCTGAGCTTCATCCTTACGCTCACTGCGCGGGAAATACTCCATGAACATCTGCAACTCCTGTATGGCCTTTACCGTACTCGACTGGTCCAGACGCGGTTCCGGAGTATCCAGATACAGCGCACGTCCGGCATTGAAACGGGCCTGTTCGGTATACTTGCCACGCGGATAAGTCGTATAATAAGTATTGAGATACTGGGCAGCCGTCACGTAATCCCCCTGGTTATAATAAGCCATACTCAGCATATACAACGACTCCTCACCACTCGAAGTTCCCTTCAGAATTGTGATCAAGTCCTCAAGCAGAGTGGCCGCCTTGGTATTCTGACCCTGGGCAAAGTAAGACTTCGCCGCCTCGTACTTATATTCATAGTCCGTGCATTTCAGCACTTTATTATATTCTCCGCAAGAAGTCAGCACCCCAGCAGAGCAAAGAGCCATTACAATGTATTTTTTCATGCTATTCACAATAATTGCGCAAATTTACTGGTTTCTGCCGAATAATACAACAGATGAAGGTTTTTTAATGCAAAAAAGTGTTTTCATTCAGGCATTTGGACAGACGATTCAAGAAAATGTGTAACTTTACACACTGCATTTCCCGCTAAAAACGGGGATGCCCGATTTCTTACATTGATTTGCACAACATGAATTTTGAATTAGTATCCGATTACAGTCCGATGGGCGACCAGCCCGAAGCCATCGCCCAGCTCACACAGGGAGTATTGCAGGGCGTACCGGCACAGACCCTGCTGGGTGTCACCGGTTCGGGCAAGACGTTCACCATAGCCAATGTCATCAAGAATATCAACAAGCCTACGCTCATCCTCAGCCACAACAAGACGCTGGCTGCCCAGCTGTACGGCGAGTTCAAGAGTTTCTTCCCGCACAATGCCGTGGAGTATTACGTGTCTTATTACGATTATTACCAGCCGGAGGCCTACCTGCCTTCTACCGACACGTACATCGAAAAAGACCTCGCCATCAACGAAGAGATAGACAAGCTGCGTCTGGCTGCCACCTCTTCCCTCCTCTCCGGACGGAAGGATGTCATCGTGGTGTCTTCCGTTTCGTGCATCTACGGTATGGGAAATCCGGCCGACTTCTACAACAACGTGATTGAGATAAAGCGAGGCAAGCTGCTGGACCGCAACGTCTTTCTGCGCCGTCTGGTAGACAGTCTGTACGTGCGCAACGACATTGAGCTCAACCGCGGCAACTTCCGCGTGAAGGGAGATACGGTCGATATTTATCTGGCCTATACCGACCACATCCTGCGGGTGATTTTCTGGGACGACGAGATTGATGCCATCGAAGAGGTAGAACCCATATCGGGCAGCCGTACAGGTTCGTTCGAAGAGTATAAGATTTATCCGGCCAACCTTTTCATGACGACCAAGGAGAGTACCCTGCGGGCCATTCACCAGATTGAAGACGACCTGACCAAGCAGGTAGCCTACTTCGAGGATATCGGCAAGACATACGAGGCCAAGCGCCTGTACGAGCGTGTCACCTACGACATGGAGATGCTCCGCGAGCTGGGACACTGCTCGGGCATCGAGAACTACTCGCGCTATTTCGACGGACGTGAGCCAGGCACCCGCCCTTACTGCCTGCTGGATTTTTTCCCGGAAGATTTTCTTATCGTCATCGACGAAAGCCACGTTAGTGTGCCTCAAATCCGGGCCATGTACGGCGGCGACCGTGCCCGCAAGGAAAATCTGGTGGAATACGGTTTCCGCCTGCCTGCCGCCATGGACAACCGTCCGCTCAAGTTCGAAGAGTTTCAGGAGCTGGCCAAGCAGGTCATCTACGTGAGTGCCACACCGGCCGACTACGAGTTGCAACAGAGTGAAGGTATCGTGGTAGACCAGGTCATCCGTCCTACGGGTCTGCTGGACCCCATTATCGAAGTGCGCCCCAGCCTGAACCAGATAGACGACCTGCTGGAAGAGATTCAGCAACGCATCGAGGTGGAAGAACGCGTACTGGTCACCACACTGACCAAGCGTATGGCCGAGGAGCTGACCGAATACTTGCTGAACAACGGCATAAGATGCAATTACATACACAGCGACGTGGATACGCTGGAGCGCGTGAAGATTATGGAAGACCTGCGTGCCGGCATCTACGACGCACTGATTGGCGTAAACTTGCTGCGTGAGGGACTAGACCTGCCGGAGGTATCACTGGTAGCCATTCTGGATGCCGACAAGGAAGGTTTCCTGCGCTCGCACCGCTCGCTTACGCAGACCGCAGGACGCGCCGCCCGTAACATCAACGGAAAAGTAATCATGTATGCCGACAAGATAACGGACAGTATGCAGCAAACGATTGACGAGACCAACCGCCGCCGCGAAAAGCAGTTGGCCTACAACGAAGCGCACGGCATCACCCCAAAACAGATTAAGCGCAACCGCAAGAATGTGCTGCTGACCGAAAGCGCCACAGAGCCGCAACAGGCTGTTCCAAAGGCATATACCGATGCCTCGGAGCAAATCAGTCTGGCTGCCGACCCGATTATGCAGTACATGTCCCGTCCGCAACTGGAAAAGAGCATCGAGCATACCCGCAAGCTGATGCAAGAGGCGGCCAAGAAGCTGGATTTCATCACGGCTGCCCAGTATCGCGACGAGTTGCTCAAGATGGAAGACCTGCTGGCCAAACAGTCTACGGCAGAAGTCTGAAGAAAGTCCTCGAAACAATCTACAAAAAACAGCTATCCCGTCCGGCATGCATACACTGCAAGCCGGACGGGATAGCTGTTTTATAGGGAAGGATAAGGCCGGTATCATCGGTACATATTACCTGGCCAGCTGCAACTGCTTGCATGAGTTTGAGCAGAAACATCCATATCCGTGAAACGTGTCTTTAATAACACCGGTCGTACTTCTTGCCATCAAGCCTTGCCGACTGGATATAACAGAGTGCAAAAGAAACATTTTTTCTAAAAAAAAATAAATGTTTGGGCAAACTTTTTAATGATATTTCTTTCACATATCCGCCAGATTTACAAAAAGATTTTCAGCCGGCAGCCATCATGGCCGACACTTATCTCAGCGAAGAACAGAATCTGAAAAAACAATGGATTGAAGACCTTCTGGATAAAACACCTGGATTTCATTTTCTGGGATGCCTGTTCGCCCGTTACTTTTCGATAGATATGGACAAATATTCCATCGACCTGAAACCGGTAACGAATCAGCCTCAGATGGCTGTTCTGCGCAACGAGCTGGCTGCCTATCTCCCCATGCCAGAGACAGAACGGCAAGGAGCTGCAACGCGTAATAGGCACTCCTGTCCTTACCTCCATATTCCGGAAACAGCCGTGGGAAAACACCCTTGACCTGCTGCTACGGGACGCTCTGCAACAACAGGAGCCAGATGCTGTAAACCAAAGACAAACCCGCTTGGCCTACATCATCCGCAGTGGCTACTCGGTAGAAATGCGCGAACAGACGCTCCTGAAATCGGGTAAATGGGGAAGCGGAAAGGCCTTGTCGGGCATCCGTTATTACGAAGGCCCCTTTGAACATATGCGGGGCCTATGCACCATTCAGTCCGGTGACTATCGAAGAAGAGAAGCCCTACCTGACTATCGATAGAAAGAAGCAGGGGTTTGTAGTGAACTCCAACCTCACGAAAAGGGATTTCTCCGGTACACCGAAAAACCATATTACCGCCAACTCACCGATACGCACTATGTGGTGATTTCTCTTACCGAAAAGCAATGGATTTATTACCGGCGCCTACTGATGCAGGGAGAATTTCCGCCCGAAGCCGAAAGTAAACTGAAAGAAGTGCTTTCGCAAATCGGCGGAACGATTGAGGTACATTCCGACTTGCTGGAAAATGGCTCTACACTGGAAGTTGTGGAAGGGAACAGCCAACTCTGCCTGCAAGTGCGGCAGCAAGGACTGGGGTATGAGGTAGCTATCCTTATCCGGCCGCTTCCTGGCGGACAGAAGACTTGCCTTCCGGGTAAAGGTGTCGGTATCGTGTTCGACGAAACCGATGGTAAGCGTGTGCAAGTAAACCGGGACATGGGCAGGGAACGAAATAACTTTAAAGCGTTGACTGCTTTTCTGGATACTGAGTTGGAAATACAAATCGATGATTCCCCCCCTCTGGCTAAACCTGGAGAACATGCTCGGCCTGCTGGACTATGTGACCAAGAATGCCGACACTGCTTATTTGGAATGGCCCGAAGGTGAAAAGCTGTCGCTGAGACAAGCTCCTAACAGCGGAAACTGGAATGTAAACCTGCGCACTGCCGGAAACTGGTTCGAAGTGGAAGGTGAAGTACGGATTGATGAGCAGCACGTAATAAGTATGGCCCAACTGCTGGATTTGCTGGCTGCCGGAAAAAGCAATTACATCCGTCTGAATGAGAAAGAGTATATGCAACTGGGCGAAAACCTGCGCAGGCAACTGGAGCGCCTGGAGTCGCTGGCTGTAAAAGAGCGTGGAAAAATAAAGATTTCTCAGTTCAATACGCCACTGCTGGACAAGGCTGTGAATGGGGTACTGTCCATCGGATGCGACAATCAGCTGAACGAACTGAAGGATAACATCACCAAAAGCATGAAGCAGGAACCTCCCGTACCGGCGATGCTGCAAGCAGAATTGCGCGACTATCAGTACGAAGGCTTCCTCTGGATGGTGCGACAGACCGGATGGAAACGCTTCCAGAACGGTGAGTGTCCGCTATTCCTTATCAGCCTGAAGGCCGGTGGACTGGGACTGAATCTTACGGGAGCCAACTACGTCATTCATCTGGACCCGTGGTGGAATCCGGCTATCGAGCAACAGGCTACGGACCGCGCCTACCGTATTGGCCAGGAGCGTAATGTCACGGTGTACCGACTTATCGCACAGCACACCATTGAAGAAAAAATAGTACGGCTCCATCATTCCAAACGGGATTTGGCCGACTCGCTGCTTGAAGGAGCAGACTTGGCTGGCAAACTGACAGAAAAAGAACTGATGGATATGCTGACAGAATGTGAGTAACATGCTGTCCGTAACAGGATAAAAGAAAAGGGGCAACCGCCCCCTTCATATCAAATAAAAAAAATCTTTTACCGAAGAATCTCAGACTATATCACCCGGTTCTTCCTCTTCCTCATCCAGAATACGTGCCGATTCCACCTTCTCCAGACGGGCACGCAGTTGCGGCATCAGCGACTTGCGGATACGCAGCTTCATGTAGCAGTCCATATCGTAGGTCTGCGACAGGATTTCCGGCTGTTCCTCTTTTACAATGCGCATCACATCGTTCATAAACGGATACTCGAAAGCCACGGCAATGTCCTCGTCCACCGTCTTTTCGATAACGGTAGCCCCTGCCAGCGCTTCGGCCGCTGCAGCACGGTAGGCCACAATCAGTCCGCTGGTTCCCAGCTTGATACCTCCAAAATAACGTACCACAATAACCAGCACGTCTGTCAGCTCGTTGGAGTTGATTTGTCCCAGAATGGGCTTTCCGGCAGTACCCGACGGCTCACCATTGTCGTTGGCACGGAAGTTCTTTCGGGCAGCACCCAGCATATAGGCATAGCATACGTGGCGGGCATCATAGAAACGCTTCTGATAGGTTTCCAGATGGGCCTTCACTTCATCCAGCGTACGCACGGGCAGCGCAAAAGCCAGAAACTTGCTGCGCTTTTCGGTATAAATGGCTTCAGACAGTGACTCAATGGTTTTATAGATATCTTCCTGTGGCGTCATATTGTGTAGTGTATTTATTGGATTGAATGATTTTTCCGGTAATTCTTAAAACTGTGCAAAGATACATTTTTTTTTGCGCCTTGTAAAAGATTCGGGCACAATGCAAGGCTTACCCCGCGGCAAAAGTTCTAAAAAACAAGGCAGGATGCCCATTCACTCCCTTTAAAAGGGGGGTTATGTGCTCCTGCCTCGCCATTTAGTGTAAAGCCACCGTAAATATAAGCAATTTATTCCAATTTATGAACAACTACACCCGAACGAAGTTTCGGTTCGAACCAAGTTGTCTTGGGTGGCATGATATTTCCTGTATCGGCAATGTCCATCAGCTGCTTCATGGATACCGGATAAAGTGCCAGTGCCATCTTCATTTCACCGCTGTCTACCCGCTTCTTCAGCTCGCCCAGACCACGGATTCCGCCTACGAAATCAATACGTTTGTCGGAACGCAGGTCCTTGATGCCCAGAATCTCATCCAGTATCAGATTGGAAGAAATGGTTACGTCGAGTACGCCTATCGGATCATTATCGTCGTACGTACCCGGGCGGGCAGTCAGACTGTACCATTTGCTTTCCAGGTAGAGCGAGAAGTTATGCAGACATGTAGGTCTGTATTCATCGGCTCCCATGTCCTTCACCTCGAAGTTCTTTTCCACGGCCTGCAGGAGTGCCACCGCATCCAGTCCGTTCAAGTCTTTCACCACACGGTTGTAGTCAATAATAGTGAGCTGGTCGGCCGGGAAACAGACTGCCATGAAGTAATTGTACTCCTCGTTGCCGATATGATTCGGGTTCTGGCGGGCTTTCTCCAAACCTACCAAAGCAGCAGCTGCACTGCGGTGATGTCCGTCGGCAATGTAAAGCGCCGGCATCTGTGCAAACTGACGGGTGATGGCTGCAATGTCATCATCATTGTCTACTACCCAGAATGTATGACCGAAACCGTCATCGGGAGCTACGAAGTCGTACTCAGGCTGCCGGGCCGTATATTTGGCTACCAGCGCATCAAGTACAGCATCATCGGGATAGGCCAGGAATACCGGACCGATGTTGGCATTGGTGGCACGGATGTGCCTCATGCGGTCTTCCTCCTTGTCGCGGCGGGTCAGCTCATGCTTCTTGATGACACCGTTCACATAATCCTCTACCCATGCCCCCACTACCAGTCCGTACTGGGTCTTGCCGTTCATGGTCTGCGCATAGACGTAGTAACAGGGTTTGTCATCCTGCACCAGCCACCCTTTCTCTTGGAAAAGGCGGAAATTCTCCGCAGCTTTTTCATATACTTCGGGTAAATGTTCGTCTGTGCCCTCCGGGAAATCAATTTCCGGACGGATAATGTGATAGAGCGACATCTCATTGCCTTCGGCTTCGGCTCTGGCTTCGGCCGAACTGAGCACGTCGTACGGGCGGGAAACTACTTTTTCCACCAGGTTCTTAGGAGGACGTATGCCTCTGAATGGTCTGATAACTGCCATATACTATGTTCCTTTCTAACTTCTAAAATTATTTATTGACACGGAATTTCTCGCATCCTTCCTTGAAGAAGGCCACAATCTGCCGCGCAGCTGCAATGCCTGCGTTGATATTAGCTTCGGCAGTTTGGGCTCCCATCTTCTTGGGAGTAGAGAAATATCGTCCGGGGAAGAGTGCCGCAAACTCTTCGTGATGTACCGGCATGATGTCTGTCACGAAACGGAAAGCGGTGCGGTCTTCCATAAGGCGAAGCAAGTCGGCTTCGTTGATGACTTCCTTACGCGCTGTATTGACGAGCACACTGCCACGCGGCATACAGTTCACCAGTTCGTAGTTGATGGAATTCTTGGTTTCGGGAGTAGCAGGCATGTGCAGTGACACGATGTTACACTGCGAGTACATTTCCTCGGCAGTGTCAGTCGGTATCACACCATCGGCTGCGATGACATCCTTCGGACAATAGGGGTCGTATGCATACACTTCCATACCAAATCCTTTGGCGATACGGGCTACATTGCGGCCTACGTTACCGTAAGCATGGATACCCAGCTTGCGGCCTTTCAGCTCAGCACCTGCCTTGCCGTCGTAGAAACTGCGCATAGCCATAATGAGCAGACCGAATACCAGTTCGGCCACTGCATTCGAGTTCTGTCCCGGTGTATTCATCACGCACACACCATGAGCTGTAGCAGCATTGAGGTCCACATTGTCATATCCGGCACCTGCACGAACCACAATCTTCAGTTCTTTGGCAGCGTCGAATACTTCCTTGTCTATCACATCACTGCGGATAATCAGCGCATTTGCATCTTTCACAGCCTCCAGCAGTGCTTTCTTGTCAGGATATTTTTCGAGCAGTTCCAATTCAAAACCTGCATTCTCTATCACTTCACGGATACCGTCTACCGCAACTTTGGCAAACGGTTTTTCTGTAGCAACCAATACTTTCATAACGCAACTACATTTTAAGTGGATAATTTTTTAGTGTAATTTCTCAAATTCCTGCATGCAGTCTACCAGTGCCTGCACACTTTCCAACGGCATGGCATTGTAGCAAGATGCACGGAAACCGCCAACCGAACGGTGGCCTTTGATACCTACCATACCACGGTCGGTAGCAAATTTCAGGAAGTCTGCTTCCAAGTCCTTATATTCGTCGGCCATTACGAAACAGATGTTCATGTACGAACGGTCAGCCTTGTCGGTCACAGTACCGCGGAACAGCTTGTTACGGTCTATTTCACTATACAGCAAGTCGGCACGTTCCTTGGCACGGCGCTGCATTTCTTCCACACCACCCTGTGCCTTAATCCAGCGCAACGTCTGCAAAGCTGCATAAATAGGAACAACCGGCGGTGTATTGAACATAGAACCCTTGTCCACATGCGTCTGATAGTTCAGCATGGTAGGAATATGGCGTGAAACCTTACCCAGTGCATCGTTCTTCACAATGACGAAAGTCACACCGGCAGGAGCCAGATTCTTCTGTGCACCTCCGTAAATACAGATATATTTGGAAACGTCAATCGGACGTGAGAAAATGTCGGACGACATGTCGGCTACCATCGGCACACCCACGTTCAGGTCTTCGTGCCATTCGGTTCCGTAAATCGTATTGTTGGTTGTAACGTGCAGATAGTCCACATCGGCAGGCACTTCCCAACCTTTCGGCAGGTAAGTGTAACCCTCCTTTTCCGAAGTAGCGATTTCAAGCGCTTCACCGAAAGCTTTAGCTTCCTTCAGCGCTTTCTTGGCCCATGTACCCGTATTCAGGTAAGCAGCCTTCTTTTCGAGGAAATTATATGGAACCATACAAAACTCCATACTTGCTCCACCGCCCAGGAACAGAACAGAATACCCTTCGGGAATATTCAAAAGTTCTTTAAACAAAGCAACAGCTTCGTCCACTACCGGCTGAAAATCTTTGGCACGATGGCTGATTTCCATCAAAGAAAGACCAGAACCATTAAAATCTAGTATAGCTTGTGCTGTTTTTTCAATCACCTCACGAGGTAGAATAGATGGCCCCGCATTAAAATTATGCTTTTTCATATGAAGTTTGGTTTGGTTTAACAATCATGTTTATTGAATCTCTATTTGCGAAGTTACACATTATTTCGATACTTCCAAATGAAAAGCTTATAATTTTATACGAAAACCACCGCAAGTCTATCAATTAGCCGTTTTAGCACTACTTTTAATTACATATTGACATGAAAATGCCGGCTGATGAAAATACCGGCCTTAAAAGTGCTTTCCAAAGTGAGCCTGCCGGTTGCGCTCAACCGGCAGGCTCTATCACAAAGATACTATTTTGCTACTTCTATCAAAGTTTTTACCCCCTTAATCTTCTCGCCTTGTATCAATTTTAACACTTGCTTTATCTTTTTGCGAGAAACGGCTGCGTAAGCATAATGATCCTTTACGTCGATACGGCCCACTTCTTCCTTGCTGAGGCCACCTTTTTTCGACAGGAACCCTACAATATCTATCTTGTTCACCTTGTCTTTTTTACCTTTACCTATATAAAGGGTCTCGAACAGCGGCTGTGCAGGCTTGGGCAATACTTCGGGGAACTCAAAACGCTCCATATCGGCCGGCAGATAATCAGGACGGCGGTCGTCGGCATGCAGAATTACGTAGGCACTTCCCTCGGCATCCCAGCGGGCGGTACGTCCGTTGCGGTGGATAAATCCGTCTTCGGCTACCGGCAGATGATAATGAATTACGTGGCGGATATCAGGAATATCCAGTCCGCGCGCAGCCAGGTCAGTCGAGATAAAGAGCGAGCAGCTTCCGTTACGGAACTTATAAAGAGCCCTTTCGCGCTGCTCCTGCTCCAGTCCTCCGTGAAACACGCCGCAGCTCACCTTCATCGAGCGGAGATACTGCCCTACCCGGTCCACACTTTCACGGTGATTGCAGAACACGATGGTCGATTCGCTGCCCAGACAGCATACCAGGCGGTAAAGCGTTTCCAGCTTGTCCTTCACAGGCGACTCCACCTCATAAAGCTGCAGACGCATGGGCAGCGGCTCATCTTCGCTCAGGAAACTGAGTTTCACCGTGCGGTTCAGTCCCGTAAAGCGTGGAATCTCCTCAGCATCCGTAGCCGAAAGCAGGAAACGGCGCTTCAGGGCAGGCAGCTTACCGATTACATCGGCCATTTCTTCCTGAAAGCCGAATTCCAGCGACTTGTCGAACTCGTCAATCACCAGAATACGCACTGTCGAAGCATCAATGTTATGCTTGCCCAGATGGTCGTTCATACGCCCCGGCGTACCGATTACCACTGCCGGCTCTACCCCCTTCAGCGTGCGGTGTTCCTCCATGGCAGGACGGCCGCCATAGACACTGACCGCCTTGAAAGGCGTGTTCATCGACTTGAAAACCTGCTCGGTCTGCAAGGCCAGCTCGCGCGAAGGCACCAGTACGATGGCCTGCACCCCCGGCACATCAGCTTTCAGATTCTGCACCAGCGGTATCAGGTAAGCCAGTGTCTTGCCCGAACCGGTAGGCGAAAGCAGAATAACGTCACTTCCTTCCTTATAAACATCGATGGCAGCCTGCTGCATGGCATTGAGATGTTCTATCTTTAAATTGGATAAAATCTTTTCGAGTGTCATACTTACTTATATATAGAATTTAGCTTTAACAGCAAAGATACTATTTTTATGCAGAAATACGGCAACATGCCCTGCCCAATACGATACCCGGATACATTTTTTGCTCGTTTAAAAAACATTCCATACCTTTGAGCCGCAAGGAAAATCCCGCATTACAAACAAAAAACTTAACTTTATCATGCTTAATCTAATACTCAAAAACATGCTGCGGACTGTGGTCTGCTGCACCTGCCTGTATGCTTCGGGGTCTCCAGCGCAGGCCCAAATCAGCTATCATTTAGGAGGAAGACTTTTTGTCGATGGAAATTGGTACACACATGCCGGATGGGTATTGCGCGGACGGACACTGGCCTACGACATGGATGATGCCCTGCAGGTATGTGCTCCCGGCGAACACTCGGTACTGGTTTTCGGACGCTTCAACTGCACAGACCTGAACAGCAATGCACTGACGGGAGGAAAAATGTATGACGTATCAGCCGGCATGAACTATTACCCGTTCAAGTACCTGATTCTGCGCGTCAACTACTCACATCAATGGACAGACACCTATTGCGCCATCGGCAAACAGCAATGGGGAATGCTGCAGACACGCGTACAGGTGAAATTCTGATTCCCGAAAAACTAGCCAAGCATAAACTTTGCACTAAAAAAAACATTCTATAATTTTGCATAGCCCCTAGGGGTACAAGTGTTGCTATGTATTAGCGAATCCTTATTAATAATAACACTAACAGAAATAAATATGCATCTTTTTTACTTATCTCATAAATTCTGGAAACCGGTTTATGTAGCCGCAGGGTTTTTATTTTGCGCCGTGCAGCTTTCCGGACAGACCATCTATGTATCTACCAAAGGAAACGACAAGTGGGACGGCACCGAAAAGAAACCCGTAGCATCGTTCGAACGCGCACAGGAACTGGCACGCGCTTTCGGGCGCGACACCAGTGTAGAGGTCATCTTCGAGGATGGCATCTATTACCTGCCGTCTACCGTACGGTTTACTTACGATGACGGCAAGGACTACCCTGCCACCGTGACCTACCGTGCCCGCCACGAAGGGAAAGCCATCATCAGCGGCGGACAGCAGGTAAAGCTGAACTGGAAGCGTGAACCGGGCAACATATATGTAGCCAAGGTTCCGGCCAGTGTGGTTATCGACCAGTTGTATGTAGACAACATGAAACAGCAGATGGCACGATTCCCCAACACACAACCCGGACAGAGACGAAACGTATACGATACCTGGGTACTCGACCACAATGCGAAACCCAACCCCGACATGGACCCGCTGCAGCCGGAACGCATCTCGCGCTGGAAGCATCCCGAAGGAGGCTACGTACATGCCATGCACACGGCCCTCTGGGGTGACATGCACTGGGAAATCAAGGAAGTAAACACCGACGGCACCCTGCAGCTGGAGGGCGGCTGGCAGAACAACCGTCCGTCAGGCATGCACCCCGTATACCGCTTTGTAGAGAACATCAAGGAAGAGCTGGACGAACCGGGCGAATGGTATTACGACCGGATGGCCAGCCAGATTTACTACATACCCTATCCGGAAATGGACATCAACGATGCCCACGTAGAAATAGTCCGCCTGAAACACCTCGTTGAGTTCAACGGCAGCAAAACCTCTCCCGTACAGGGCATCAACCTGGAAGGATTCACATTCAAGCACACCGTGCGCACATTCATGGAGAACAAGGAGCAACTGCTCCGTTCGGACTGGACAGTCTACCGCGGAGGTGCCGTCGTCTACAACGGTGCCGAGGACTGCCGCATAGAAAACTGCGAATTCGACCACGTAGGCGGAAACACCATCTTCGTGAACAACTACAACCGCTACATCACCATCCGCGGATGCTACATCCACCACAGCGGCGCCAACGGTATTGCATTCGTGGGCGACCCCAACATGGTGCGCAGCCCGCTGTTCCGCTACGGCGACCAGAACTACGAGGCCATGGACAAGACACCGGGCCCGCAGGGCGACAACTATCCGCAGGACTGTACCGTAGACGACTGCCTCATCACCATGACCGGACGCGACGAGAAGCAGACAGCCCCCGTGCAGATTTCCATGTCACAGCGCATCCGCGTGAGCCACTGCTCCATCTACGACGTACCGCGTGCCGGCATCAACATCAACGAAGGCACCTTCGGCGGACACATCATCGAGTTCTGCGACGTATTCAACACAGTGCTCGAGACAGGCGACCACGGCAGCTTCAACTCCTGGGGACGCGACCGTTTCTGGACCCCCGATGTGGTTACAATCTCCAATCAGGTGGACATGCGCCCCGACATGTCCTACTGGGACATGCTCGAGCCTAACGTGCTGCGCTACAACCGCTGGCGCTGCGACCACGGCTGGGACGTTGACCTGGACGACGGCTCATCGCACTACCGCATCTACTGCAACCTGATGCTGAACGGCGGTCTGAAACTGCGCGAAGGATACGCCCGTATCGCCACCAACAACATTATTCTGAACAACTCACTGCACCCGCACGTATGGCTACGCAACAGCGGCGACGTCTTCAAGCACAACATCGTGTTCACAGCCTACCAGCCGGCAGTGATGCACAGCGCTCTGGGCGAATCGGACCGCTGGGGAGAAGAGCTGGACTGCAACCTGTTTGCCACCAGTCGCTCGGCCATGGAGAAATTTGCCGTGAACGAGGCAGACATGCATTCACTCTCGGCCGACCCGCTCTTTACAGACGCTGCCAAGGGAGACTTCACCGTCAAGCCCGAATCGCCTGCCCTGAAGATAGGTTTCCGCAACTTCAGCATGACCGACTTCGGTGTGCGCAGCAAGAAACTGAAACAGTTGGCCAAGACTCCTGAAATACCGAAAGTTACCATGCAGTTCAGCGCAATTGCCACCACGGAATATGCCTGGAAAGGAGCCATCCTGAAAGAAGTACAAGGTGAAGAGCTTTCGGCTTACGGAGCCAGCTTCGGTCAGGCCGGCGTAGCATTCGACCTGGTTCCGTCCGACTCCGAAGCCTACAAACTGGGATTCCGTACAGGCGACCTCCTGCTGCAGTTCAACGGACAGCCCACACCGACTGCTATTGCCATCAACAGTCTGCTCAACAAATGGGCCGGCAAGCCTTGCGAGCTGGTTATCATGCGTAATCAGAAAGAAACTGTTCTCAATTTAAGCCAACTGGGCGACCAGCTGATGCCGACAATAGA
>Susan_p2__coassemble_1010_pt1 | contig 16917 bp, 10 predicted proteins | sample Susan_p2__metabat2_low_PE_034 | metagenome-assembled genome bin Susan_p2
CCGTCAGGTATCCCTTATCTGCCATGTTTTCAAGAAGAAATTGGGCTGCACGAAGTTTCAGTGAATCGCTGCTCTCCTCATAATGCTGGAGCACGTGCAGCAATTCTGCACGGTTTTTTCCAGCTTTTGAGAATGTTTCCTCGATTCCTGGTTCTACGATTTTCATTTGGCAAGAAACCAAGAGGAGAACAAATAAGATGTAGATAGTATGTTTCATCGCGAGTAGTTTGTGTTTCCCTATTTTGTAATGATAGTCCTTTCAGTGAGATAACGATATTTTTATCTACTAAGAACTTCAATCCTACAAGTATTTTATTGTTTAATAAAAACGGCAGCGTATGTATGATCTTCTTTTGTCGTTAGTATTATCTGATAAGTACCATTCGGCAGATGAGGCACTGAAATTATATACGTACCAGCAGGCACATTCACGGTTTCCATATAATATGTAATTCCGTCTTCTCCAGTAATTTGTATCTGTAGGTCATCGTGTGCCATTTCAGATTTTAAGATAAAATTTTCTTTGGCTGTTGTAATATCAAGAGAGAGGTATTCTAGGTCTTCCCACTGATAGGTTACCATTAGATGAATTTTGGCTTGAGCATTCATGCAAGCCAACCATGCCATACTTAGTAGTATAAATACGATTCTTTTCATAGATTAACATCATTTTAATTTCAAAGCGATGCAAAGATATGGCTATTGATTCTAGAATACCCTAAAAACTTGTTCACAAAAAGTTCACAAATTATTCACATTTTATAATTCGCTATAAATCAGCAATAAATTCATCCAGTTCACTCGCTGTTCCCTCTTTGTTAAAAAGTTTTTGGTATAGGCGAATGCGCAGATTGGAGATTGCAGAGGCACTTGCTTTATTCATGATTTTAGGAAATGCTTTGAGTGGTATTTCCAGTTTTAACAAGAAGCAAGTCCGCAACTCCATCTCTGAAATTTTAGGATAGAGGGTGTGTAAACGCACAATGAATTGTGGGAAACAATCTTTGATTAAGTTACGTAACTCTTCCCATTGCGGGGCAGCCTCCGGTATATGCTCCCAGTGGCTTTCCTCGTGAAACCATAAATAGATGGCCGACTGCCGCATCTCCTGTTTGCGAAGTTCTTTTTCTTGCCGTGCCAGCGCTTTTTCATCCATGTTAAGTCGGATATGCCGATTTGAAATTTCCAATTGTGATATTTGACGTTGTAACTGTTGGCAAGTTTCAGTTTTTTCGTCTCGTTCCTTCCGGGCTGTTTCTATCAGCAGCTCCAATTCTTCTATTTTAGTTTGATTCTTTTGTAGTTCATGCTCCTGTTTTTGTTCTGTTTCTTTTTCTCTTTCCAGCTCAACTCTTAAATTGGCCAATTCCTTTTTCTGCTGTGCTACGTTTTGTTTGTATTGTTTAAACTGCCGGATACCCCAGCTGATTAATATGCCAATTCCTAATAAAATTAATAGGGATAAATAGAGAAGCTTTTGTTGATGCTCGTTTTGCAGCAGCAACCGGTCTTTTTCTTGTTTGATTTTCTGGTAGTTGTAAAGTGCGTGGATTTTATAAATAGCTTCTGTTTGTGTGATAGCAGCAATGCTGTCTTTGAGCATTGCACATGTACGCTCATAGCGGAGAGCCTGAGCTATTTCTCCTTGTTTTTCACTAAGGGAAGACAATTGCCGGTAGATGTCGCGCTGTAAATAAAGGGAGGCCTTCTGTTGTAGAGATTTTCGGAAATACATGGAAGCAGAATCTGCTTGTCCTGCATGCAGGCAAATCATGCCTTGCGAATATAGGGCAATCGGATTTTTGTCTTTTATTTCTTGAGGCAGTTTGTGTATCAATGCGGCTCCTTTATCAATTACACCGTGGTCCATGAATGCTGAGATGTATTCATTTAGGATGAGGTTTGTCACAATCGAATCTTGTGTTGTCAGGGCTGTTTCATAAGCTCGACGGTAGTAATAGGCCATGCTGTCTACCTGTTGGTAACGGTCGAAAATGCGGGCGATATTTCTTAAACTTATGGAAACTCCTTTTGCATCTCCATGTTTCTGGAATATTTTATGTGAGGCTTTGATAGCTTGAATAGCCTCCGGGTATAGCTCTTGGTAAGCAAACAAGTAACTCATCTGTTCATAAATACGGCCTGACAATTCCGGTCGGTCACATTTATGACTGATTTCTGTCGCTTGTTGGAATGCCTGCAATGATTGTGGCAAATTCCCTATTGTACGATATATCCTTCCTAACATATAATAAGCCTCCAGTCGCTTGGCAGTGTCCCCTTGTTTGTTATAATAAGTCACGATGGATTTGATGAGGGAGTCTGAAGTTTGCCGCACGTACAGTTTGTCTTCGGCACGCAGGGTCAAAAGAGCATGATACATGCGTGTCTCTTCCGGTTCTTCCGGGATGTTTGAGCTTATTGATGCCAAATAGAAACGGGCGCTGTCCGGATTTGTATCCAGACAACGGATAGCTTGTTGCATTGCTTCGGGATATTCCTTTTGTAACCCGCAAGCCGAAAGACAGAGGCAGAAGCCTATAAATAGGGCGAAGCAGTTTTTCATGAATGTTTGATAAAGTGCTTGCAAAGATATAATTTTTTTGAATCCCGTTTTGGATAAAAAAAGAAAGTCCGTAAGTTTAATACCTACAGACTTTCTTATGCTGTTTTTTCATCTTGCCTCTGCCTTCAATTGCCGGAATAAGTCTTTCTGCTTTTCCGTCAGCGATGTTGGGATATTCACATGGTAGGATACAATCAGGTCGCCGTAACAGCCGTCTTTTTTGTAGACCGGGAACCCTTTGCCCCGAAGCCGGGCTTTGGTACCGTTCTGCGTGCCGGGGTTGACTTTCAGCTTTACCAGTCCGTCCATGGTCTTTACAGGAACTTCGCCTCCCAATACGGCTGTGTACAAATCAATGTCCACATCGGTGTACAGGTTATCTCCTTCACGTTCGAAGTTCTTGTCCTTATCGATAACAAAGGTGATGTATAGGTCGCCGTTTTCGGCTCCGTTCAAGCCTTTTTCGCCGTATCCTTTCAGTTTTATCACCTGTCCGTCTGCAACGCCGGCCGGGATGGTAATACGGATATTCTCGCCATTTACGCTGAACGTCTGCTTATGCGTTACATACGCTTCGCTCAATGATAAATGCATCTGTGCTTCTATATCTTCGCCTTTCATCCGCATGCTGTATCTTCTGCCGGATGAGGCACCGTGTCCGAACAGCTGTTCGAAGAAGTCGGAGAATCCGTCTGCATTTCTTCCGCCAAAACCACTGGTGAACGTATCGCCGTTCACAGAATACCAGTAACCCGAACCGGAATTCTGCTGCTGGGCTCTGCTGTATGCCTCCCGCTCTTGCTTGAATTCGTCGGCATGTTTCCAGTGCTCGCCGTACTCATCGTATTTTTTACGTTTCTCCGGGTCGCTCAATACTTCATTGGCCTCGTTTATTTCCTGGAACTTACCTTCTGCCGACGGGTCGTCCTTGTTCAGGTCGGGATGGTATTTCCTGGCCAGTTTCCGGTATGCCTGCTTGATTTCGTCCTGCGTGGCATTACGGTCTACGCCTAATACTTTATAGTAATCAATAAATGCCATAGCTAAATCTTTTTTAAGTTCGTTCCAATTAATAATATAAAAGCCCCTCGTCTACATGGAGATGCAAACGAGAGGTCCTGTTGACTATTACGGGTGATTAATGGATTTCAATCACACGGTTAATTTTTGCTTTTTCTTCCTCGGAATACTTTGGCAGATCAATAGTCAATACACCATCAGCAACATTCGCGCTAATCTTGTCTTTATCTACATTTTCGGGCAGGTAAAGAGACTGGCTGAATTTAGTGTAAGAGAATTCTCTTCGCAAGTATTTCTTGTTATCTTTGTTCTTGTCCTCATTCTCGGTTTTCTTTTCCATCGAGATGATTAACTGGTTGTCGTCTCCCAAATGAATCTGGAAGTCATTCTTTGTCATACCAGGAGCAGCAACTTCTACTTTGTAGTCTTTATCGCTCTCAACAACATTGATTGCCGGAGCTGTAGCATTAGTTCTTTCCATCCAGTCGTTATCAAAGAAATCATTAAAGATACTTGGTAACCAGTTCTGATTGTAATACTTTCTAATCGGCATCATAGTTATAATCTCCTATATTTTAAGTTATACATTTCAATTGTTCTTGAACCTTTGCTTCGTTTGTTTCTTGAAGCTCAAGTTCACCAGGTATATTGCAAAGTCTGTGCCGCGATAAGGACCGGATTGCCCGAATTTAAACATCTGACTGCTATTTTAAATGTTGAGGCGGGTATTTTAAACTTGTGAAAACTTTTTTATCAGATAGTCTAGGATTTTCTATCATAATGTTGCAGGTATATTCCTTGTATGTAGGTCAAATAGTCATTAGATGTGACTATATGTCAATTTTTAGGCCTTTTTTTCATCCCTCCCTGGCTTTTTCCTGAAGTGTTGGTACGTTTTTACTGTGGTACAGTAAAGACAAACTTATGGTACGGGAATGAAGAACGTTTATCATTTAAGTGATCAGCTTTTGTCTTATTTGAGAAACAGTTGCAATGTATTGTTTGATTGCAATATGGATAGGGAAATAAAACAAAAAGCACTATTTTTGCCGGAACTTTAAATATATACGTTGAATAAACTTTTATAGACATGAAGAAGAGCATCTTTTTATGGGTGGCCCTGATGTGTGGCTGCCTGGTGGCATGTGTGCCCCAAAAGAAAAATGAATGGGAATTGGTATGGGAAGACGACTTTAATCAGGAAGTTTTTGATACAGCCAACTGGTCGAAAATACCGCGGTGGCATCCGGAATGGGCCCGTAGGATGTCTGCCGATCCGGCTTGCTACGAAATGCGTGACGGGAATCTGGTTTTGAAGGGGATTATGACGCCTGCCGGAAATCCGGATACGATGCGTTACATTACCGGCGGATTGTACACCAAATACAAACGTGCATTTCATGGGGGCAGACTGGAAGTGAAAGCCAAACTGCAGGGAGCCCGCGGGGCTTGGCCGGCCATCTGGCTGAAACCTTTCGAGGAGGAAAAATACCCATGGCCTACGGGTGGAGAGATTGATATTATGGAACGTCTGAATTATGATTCCATTGCCTATCAGACGGTACATTCGGTATATACGCAGCATCTCAACATACGGAAGAATCCTCCGCAGGGGGCTACCGGAGCAATTCGCCCGGACGATTATAATGTGTATGCGGTGGAAATGTATCCCGATAGCATTGTGTTTTTCATAAACGATTGCCGTACGTTTGCTTATCCGAAGATTGAAACGGATAAGGAAGGACAGTTTCCTTTCGACAGACCTTATTATCTGTTGATAGACATGCAGTTGGGCGGCTCGTGGGTAGGAGCGGTGGATACGCTGGACTTGCCGGTGGAGATGTGTGTAGACTGGGTGCGTTATTATAAGAAAAGCAAATAAGGGTTTTTGCTATAAAAAGAATATAAAGCTGTCTTGAATAAAAAAAAATAAGGCAGTCTTTCTTGTGTTTTGGGTTGAGAATAAGACTAATCAGAAGGTATATCAATTGGAAGTATGTGTGTATAAAGTAGTACTAAAGAATAAGGAAAAATAGGATTACTACGAGGAAAATATTCTCCAATTACTAAAATAATATACTGATTTGATAAAATAGTATACTGTAACATTTCTATAAATCATTGATTATTAAGTTGATATCTTTTTTATTGAACGATATATGCTATACAGCATACCTATACCTTTTTGAGAAGATAGTGAACTGAGGAAACAGGGTGAATCTATACTTTTGCTCACGGAAATTTTAATTTTTGATACTATGGATATAGCAAAAAGATGTGAGCAGAACCCACTGCTCTCTCCTAAAGATTTGAAGCCGGGCATCGAAGGAATGGAAATAACGTGTCTGTTAAATCCTGGAGTTTTTCAATTTAATGACAAGACTTGGTTGCTGCTGCGCGTGGCAGAGCGTCCTGTTCAGCAGAAGGGTATTATCAGTTTTCCTGTATATGATGAATTGGGAAAAATTAAAGTAATGTCTTTTTCTGAAACAGACCCTGATTTGGATGCCAGTGATCCTCGTGTGATTGGTTATAAAGGAAAGAATTATTTGACTACGATGTCTTATTTGCGTCTGGTATCGAGCAAGGATGGTATCCATTTCCGCGACGAACCGGATTTTCCGCCTATTTTCGGAAAAGGTGAGCTCGAATCGTTTGGTATCGAGGATTGCCGTGTAGCGACTACCGACAGTGGTTTCTTTTTGACTTTTACAGAAGTGTCTGCCGTAGCTGTGGGAGTGGGTATGATGCATACGGTGGATTGGAAGAATTATGAGCATTATGGTATGATCTTGCCTCCTCATAATAAGGATTGTGCATTATTTGAAGAAAAAATCAATGGCAAATATTATACCTTCCATCGTCCAAGTAGTCCTGAACTTGGAGGTAATTATATCTGGTTGGCTGAGTCTCCAGATTTGAAGCACTGGGGTAATCATAAATGTGTGGCTACTACACGTGATGGATATTGGGACTGTGCTCGTGTAGGAGCTGGTGCCGCTCCTATCAAGACAGAAGCTGGCTGGCTGGAAATTTATCATGGAGCCGATTACAATCACCGTTATTGTTTGGGAGCTCTTTTGCTTGATTTAAATGATCCTTCTAAGGTGCTGGCTAGAAGTGAAGAACCGATTATGGAGCCGATTGCTCCTTATGAACAGACTGGCTTTTTTGGAAATGTAATCTTTACCAATGGACAGTTGGTTGAAGGAGATACTATTACAATGTATTATGGAGCCAGCGATGAGGTGATTTGTAAAGCGGAATTGTCTATAAAGGAGATTCTTAAAACCTTGAACGTAAAATGAATAAATTGAAAACCGAATATTTGTTTTTCAAACAACAGGAACATAACATGAAGGTTTTGCTGATGACGAATCTTCTTTATGCTTTTGTGTTGCCTGTAGTTGAAATTTTCGTCGGGGCCTATGTCATGAGAAGTACAAGCAGCCCTGCAATGGTTGCTTTTTATCAGTTGGCCATGTATTTAGGAATTGCGGTAACGTCATTGCTGAATGGATTCCTATTACGTAAATATAATGTAAAGACATTGTATTCGGCAGGTATATTGGTGAGCGGTATTTCCATGTATGTCATGATGGCTATTAAATCATTAGGAATTGTGGAACTGGCATTGGCTGGTTTTTTTATGGGAGCTGCCTCAGGTTTTTTCTGGACAAACCGATATTTGCTTGCTTTGAATAATACGAATGATGACAATCGTAATTATTTCTTCGGATTAGAATCATTCTTCTTTTCAATTACTTCAATTGGGGTACCTTTGATAATTGGTACTTTTATCAGTATGATGAATGGAAAGCAGATTTTGGGCTTTGTCTTTGATGTTACACTTTCTTATCAGGCTGTTACTCTTGCAGTTGTAATCATAACTGTAATTGCCTGCATCATATTGTGGAGAGGAGATTTCAAAAATCCTGAAGAAACGGAGTTTTTATACTTCTGCTTTACAAAATTGTGGAGAAAGATGTTGAGTATGGCTATGTTGAAAGGTATGGTACAAGGCTTCCTGGTGACAGCCCCTGCCATTCTGGTTTTGAAATTGGTAGGTGATGAAGGTGTGTTGGGGGTTATCCAGGGAATTAGCGGGGCACTGACGGCTTTGCTGGTTTATGTATTGGGACGTATTGCTCACCCAGAAGACCGTATCAAGATTTTTGTAAGTGGGTTGGTGTTGTTTTTTGTCGGAACATTGTTTAATGGAATACTGTATTCGGCATTGGGAGTTATTCTGTTTGTACTCTGTAAAGTTATTTTTCAGCCGTTATTTGACTTGGCTTATTTCCCGATTATGATGCGTACCATTGATGCGGCTGCGAAAATAGAACAGCGGAATGAATATGCCTATATTTTGAGCCATGAATTCGGACTGTTTGCAGGAAGGGCTTTCGGATTATTGTTATTCTTGTTCCTGGCATATTGTTTCTCTCAGGATTTTGCATTGAAATATGCGTTGGTGATAGTGGGAGCCTTGCAGTTGCTGGCTTATCCGCTTGCTAAGAATATTATAAAAGAAACTGATTTGATAATGAAAAATTAAATAACCATGAAACACAAAAGTTTGTTAGTCCTTGTTTCTGTTGCATTAGCAGCTTGCTCTGGTACTGCCGATTTGGGAACTCCTGTTGAACAGGTAGCTATAGAACGGGTTAACCTGATGCCTGATATGCCAGAATCTTATCAAATGATTGATTGGAAACAGAAAGCGCGTGATTTCGATCGTTTTGTATTTGATTGGAATAACTCAAGTGAAGTCGGACCACTCATCTGGCTAGATAATGCACGGAGAAATGTGAATCAGGAGACTTTTGGATTGTATACTGCTGTGAAAGATATACGACAAGGTAAGAATGCCAATAATGGTGAATTCCATGAGAGTCTGAATTCGTTGGCTGCGATTTTGGGAGCAGGACTAGTAGGTATTGATAAAACCAACCAGGATGGTTATAATTATGTGAAAATGGTACAGAATTATTTTAATTCTGATACCGGATGGAATATTGTAATGAATAATACTACTTCTTCGGTAGGGTCTAAAGGAGGAGGATATGGTAGAGATTGGTGGTATGATGTTTTGCCAAATGCCTTGTATTATGCCGTTTGTGATGTTTTCCCTCATGTAGAAGGGGCTGAAAAAAATCAGAAAAGCATTGCAGAACAGTTTGTAAAAGCTGATTCTGTGCTAAATGGTAATTATGATTACTCTTATTTTGATTATGGACAGATGAAAGGTGGGGTAAATCATATTCCATTGCAACAGGATGCAGCTGGTGGTCATGCTTATGTATTGTTGTGTGCTTATCGTAAGTTTGGGGATAACCGTTATTTGCAGCATGCTAAGAGTGCAGTAGAGGCTTTGCTAGCTCAAAAGGAAAGTCGTTTTTATGAAGCATTGCTGCCGCTGGGAGCATATACGGCTGCTTACCTGAATGCTACAGAAGGTACTTCTTATGATGTAAAAAAAATGCTCGACTGGGTGTTTGATGGGTGTAAGAGTCCTACAGGAAGAACTGGATGGGGAATTATTGTAGGCAAATGGGGAGACTATGATGTGAGCGGTTTGCAGGGTAGTATAACTGACGGAGGAGGATATGCTTTCCTGATGAACAGTATCAAGCCGGCCTGGCCATTTATTCCTCTTGTAAAATACCAGCCTGAATATGCACAAGCTATCGGTAAATGGATGTTGAATAATGCAAGTGCATGCCGTTTGTTTTATCCTGGATATATTGATGAACAGCATCAGTGGGCACCGGAGCTACGGAATCTTACAGCGAATAATATTGCTTATGAAGGATTGAGAAAAGCAGATGATTATGGTAAAGAATCGTTGAAAGGTCTCTCTCCAGTGGCTATTGGGGACGGCCCCAAATGGATTGATGGAAATCCTACTGAAAGTATGTTTAGCGTGTACAGTTCTTCTCCGGTGGGCATTCTGGGAGCTATTGTAGATACAACCAATGTGAAGGGAATTCTGAAACTGGATTGTAATGCAACTGATTTTTATGCACCGAAACCTTATCCGGTTTATCTCTACTATAACCCATTTGATGAGGATAAAGAGGTCGATTATACATCCGCACAGCAGGTTGATTTGTTTGATATTGTAGCTAAGGAATATGTCGCACGGAATATAATGGAGAAAGGATGTTTTACAATTCCTGCCAAGGCTACACGTGTTGTGGTTGAATTACCAGTGGAAACGGAGTTAACCAAGGAAGGACAACGTATTGTTGCCAATAAACAGTATATCATTTCATACAAATAATAAATCTTTAACACACTATGAGTAAGCATTTTTTTTTATTGGTGTTGATGCTTTGGGCTTGTACTTCACTTTGGGCCCAAAGTACAAAAAAGGTTTCCGGTACTGTATATGATGCAGGAACAGGGGAAGCCTTGATTGGGGTTTCAATTCTGGAGGTGGGAACTTCCAATGGAACCATTACGGACTTTGACGGAAAGTATTCACTGGAGGTTACTGATGGAAAACTTTCGTTTTCTTATATCGGTTATAAGACTCAGACTTTGACGGTGTCTGCCAGTGGTATCTATGACATAAAACTAGAATCTGATAATGAACAGCTTGATGAAATTGTGGTGATTGGTTATGGTACGCAGAAGAAGAGTGACTTGACTGGATCGCTATCTTCCATCAGTAATAAGGATATCAAAAATTATGCGGTATCCAATGCTTCTGAACTGTTGACCGGAAAGGCTGCTGGAGTGTTTGTTGCAGCTAGTTCGGGGCAGCCGGGCGCAGATGCCGTGATTCGTGTTCGTGGGTTGGGTACTGTAAATGATAATAATCCGCTTTATGTGGTGGACGGACAGTTTATGGATAATATTGGTAGTTTGAATCCTGCTGATATCGAACGTATAGAGGTGCTAAAGGATGCTTCTGCTTGTGCTATTTATGGCTCCAGAGGTTCTAATGGTGTCATTCTGATTACTACTAAGGGAGGTGTCAAAGGTGAAACTGTGGTGACTTTGGATGCTTACGTCGGAATCAAGAATAGTTATAAGGCTCTTGATATGATGAATAGTGAACAGTATTATAATTTTATTACTGAGGCTTATAAGGATGATCCGACTTTTGTGGGTGAAAAGAAAGAGAAATTTACTAATCAGTATAAGAAAGGCTACGATACCGACTGGTGGGATGAGGTTACCCGTACTGCTTTTACTCAGAATTATAATGTTAGCATCCGAAAAGGAACGGACAAATCTCGTACTGCCATCAGTTTGGGTTATGTAGGCGATCACGGAGCGATTATTACTACGGAGTTCAACCGCCTTTCATTACGTCTGAATCAGGAATATGATATCAATGACTATATTACAGTAGGAACTACACTGAATGGTGCGAAAATACGCTCGCGCGATACAGGAGCGATTACCTCCTTCGACTTTATTCAGAAGGCCGATCCGTTTACTCCGGTTATTAACCCGTTGGTAGATCCTTCCTCGGCTAATTATGAGTATAATAAGTATGCGCCTACGGAATGGTCGTTCGATCCTAATCCGGTAGCGATGCTGGAGCAGCCCGACCGTTATAATGATAAATTTAATGTGTTCGGAAATGTGTTTGCTCAGATTAAACTGTTGAAGGGGCTGAGTTATCGTGTTCAATATAGTTTTGAGAGAAATCATGATGTGTTTAAAGATTTTCGTCCGGCTTTTGAATCTACATTCTCTGAAGATAACTTGGCTAATACCGGCGGAAAGTATTTAGAGGAAACTCAACTGACAAACAACAGTTCGGTCGTATTTAACTACTTGGTAGAACAACGGTTAAACTATAATGCTTCCTTTGGAAAGAGTTCACTCGATGCAATGGTGGCAATGACTTATGAAAAGAACACTTCTGAAGGAATTAATGGATATAAACGCGGGGCGTTGGGTAATGATGAGATTTATCATATTCTGGATGCCCAGACTGTAGGTGACCAGGTTTCGGGAAGTAAGGTTACTTCTGCCATGTTGTCTTATCTGGGACGTATCAATTATTCTTACGATGATCGCTATCTGGCTACAGTAAACTTCCGTGCTGACGGTTCTTCCCGCTTTGCTAAAAATAACCGTTGGGGATACTTCCCTTCTGTTTCTTTGGGATGGAGAATGAGCAATGAATCCTTTTTCCAGAATTTGAATATTAATAATATTGTAACTAATATAAAAGTTCGCCTAGGATGGGGACAGAATGGTAATCAACGCATTAATCGGGATGCACCTCTCACACTGATTGGTACAAACAATGAAATGCAGTGGTTTTTCGGTAATGCTTATTCTCATGGTTATGTGCCTACTTATACTGGTAATCCAGATATTCGTTGGGAAACTAGCCAGCAGACCAATGTGGGACTTGATTTAGCCTTTTTTCGCAATAGTTTGGATATAAGTATGGATTTCTATGTTAAGGAGACCAATGATATGCTGTTGGAAATGCCTATTCCTGCTTTTGGCGGTTTCTCGAACAGTCCTTTCTTCAATGCCGGTGACTTGAAGAATACTGGTTTTGAGGTAGTAATGCATTACCGTAATCAAATTGGTAAAGATTTTAGCTATAATATAGGTCTAAATATGTCTACTTATAAGACTAAGGTAACTCAGCTGACTTCAGGATACTTGAGTGGAAATAACTCTAGGACTTATGTGGGCGGCCCTATCGGAAGATTTTGGGGATATCATCAGATTGGTATTTTCCAGAATCAGGAAGAAATTGATAATTATGTAGATAAGAATGGTAATAAGATTCAGCCGAATGCGCGTCCGGGTGATTTTAAATTTGCTAAATTAGGAGAAGAAGGTCCTTTGAATGATGATGATGACCGTACATTTATCGGTGATCCGAACCCAGATTTGATTTATGGATTCAACTTGGGATTTGCTTATAAAAATTTGGATGTCAGCATGGCATTTCAAGGTACATTAGGAAATGATATCTGGAACAATGCGAAAGGTACATTGGCTACTGCTGGTAATCAGAATGCGTTGGCAGAAGCATATACTAATGCTTGGAAACAGGAGGGAGATGTAAATGTGAAGTATCCGCGTATTACGAATTCAGATACAAATAACAACATGCGTGCTTCTTCTTTTTATGTGGAAGATGGTTCTTATTTGAGATTACAGAACATGCAGATTGGATATACATTGCCTTCATCTGTTTGCCAGAAGACTAAATTGTTTTCTAGTTGCAGATTCTATATTAGCGCTCAGAATTTGTTTACGTTGACTGGATATACGGGTCTGGATCCGGAAATTGGAGTCGATAGTCCTCTGAATATGGGAGTTGACAATACACATTATCCTACTTCACGGACATTTACACTGGGAGTTAACTTGCAGTTTTAATGATTTTAAAAGAGAAAAAGATGAAACCCAATAAATTATTAATCGTTTCTTTATTTGTCATAGGTTTGTGTGGGGGAAGTTGTTCCTTGGATGAGCCTAGTTACGGAAAGACCACAAGTGATAATTATTATCAGATTGATACCGATATTGAAAAAGCTTTGACCGGAGCTTATTTGCAGTTGCGTACAACTTGGAATGAATATGCACTGAATCATTATTTTGTAGGAGATTGTAGTACGGATGATGCTTTGAAAGGGGGTAACGGTGATGGTGACAGGGCTGAAGTACGTGATTTATCTGACTTTACGGTATATACTACTAATGGAGAGGTAGGAAGGAGATGGGAAATTTTGTATCGTCTGATTAACCGTTGTAATGATGTCATTTATTATGCACCTCAAGCTAAGGGCGACAAGGATTTGTTGAAACGCTATGAACTGGAAGCTAAGGCACTGAGAGGTTTTGGATATTATTGTTTGGTAACGACATTCGGAGGTGTTCCTTTACTGACTGATCCGAAGGATCCGGCTGAGATACTGACTATCCCAAGAGCCGATGCAGAACAGGTGTATGTACAGATTGTAAATGATTTCAAGGAGGCTTTTGCACTGCCTGCAAAGGGAGAATATGGGGAAGCCGATGCTTATCGGGTTACTCGTGGATTTGCAAAGGCTATGCTGGCTAAAACTTACATGTTTCAGCAAAAGTTTGATTTAGCAGAAGCTATATTGAATGAAATTGTAGAACAGGATAGAGATTATCAGTTATTGGCTGATTACGGTCAGAATTGGAGGCCGGAGTTTGAAAACAGCTCGGAATCGATTTTTGAATTACCCAATAAAGTGTATGATAGGAATATTGGAACAGGAACCAATGTACCTCATTTCTTTACCAGTCGTACTTCTCAGGGATATCAGGGCTATGGTTTTCATGTGCCTACTTTAGACTTATACAATGAGTTTGATTCGGATGATCCTCGTATTACGTATGTATTTACTCGTACTGGGGATATGTATGAGGGAGATCAATATCCGCAGGATAATTCTGGATCGGAAACTGGTTTTCATGATTATAAGATGACGGTTCCTACTAAAGACAAAGTGGGATTTGACAATTGGATGATTAGCTATAATATTCGTATGTTACGTTATTCAGATGTGCTTTTGTTGTATGCTGAGGCGTTGAATGAAAATAATAAGCCGAGTCAGGCACTGATTTATCTGAATCAGGTAAGACAACGGGCTCGTCAGACAAATCCTAGAGATCCACGGCGTAGTATACAAGCTTATGTTCCGGAAGTTACAGAGAATACGTTGAAGGATGTGACGGAAACAAATAAAGATCGGTTAAGAACTGCTATTTGGCATGAGCGGCGTTGTGAACTGGCAATGGAAGGATGGCGAAGAGACGATTTGATGCGGCAAAAGCGTTTTGGAGAAGTGATGAGAAGATATGCACAGAAATACGAAGTGTCAAAGGGACGTAATTTTGATGATGCTAGAGATTATCTGTTGCCGATTCCCCAGAGCGAAAGGGATAAATCTAATAATATTCTGACTCAGAATCCGGGTTATTGATTGAAATGTAAAATATCACTTTGACTTATCAGAGTGATATTTTATTTTTTATATATTGGGGAAAAGACTATCTTTGTTAACTTAAGTATGTATGAAGTCTATGAAAAAAGCAATTGTATATATTAGATTTATCATCGCAATATGCAGTTTTTGGCTCTATGGCGGTAGCCTGTATGGTAATGAAGTTCATTCCATTTCCAATATTGACGGATTGAGTAACAATTCTGTTAATTGTATCATAGAAGATAGTGATCATACAGTATGGATTGGTACTTGGGATGGCTTGAACGCGTATAATGGCAGAAATATTTCCTCTTTTCGATATAATAAAAGTAATCCGAATTCGATTAGCAATAATGTAATCCGTCAGGTTGTTGAATTGGGGGAGAATCTGTGGGTAGCTACGGATAATGGGATAAACCGAGTCAATCGGAAAAGTCGTCGGGTCACTCGATATTATTTAGATAATGGTATTCCAACGCAGGAACAGACTTTTCTTTTGGCAAAATTATCTTCAGGGGGGATTTGCTGTTGGGTAAAGGGACATGGTATATTTCGCTACAATCTTCAGGAGGATACTTTCGTTTTTTCTGAGCTTGTGAAAGGAAATGATATCGTTGATTTTAAGATTGATGGTTTTGGAAATGTATTGCAATTGGCAACTGATGGAACGGTGCGGAAGGCTAGGGAATCAGAATTGTTTCATAACGGAAAATTTTATGAATTGGATGAATGGAAGGGAGTGAAAGTAAACAAGATGTTGGAGCTTGGTAATTCAATAGCTTTTGTGACTTCTGATTCATTACACTTGTTGGATTCACGTTTGAAGCAGGTGGGGGCTGTTGCTCTGGAATTAAAATATAAGGTAGCTTCTGCAATGCGTAAAGGTACTCATTTATACGTTGGTTTTGTGGGTGGGGGATGCGTTTGCTATGATTTGAAAACTGGTCAATCGATGCGTTTGAATGGAGTGTCCACGCAGATATCAGTGACATCAATTTATCAGGGAAGTCAGGATATCATATGGATGGGTACAGATGGAAAAGGTGTGGTGCAGCTATTTCCTTTTCGCTCTTCTTTTCATACTGTGGAAATAGCCAATCCGGTACGTTGCTTTTGTCAGGATGATTGCGGAAACATTCTGGTCGGAACCAAGGGAAGTGGTATCAAATGTTTAAACCAGCAGACTTCTAGTTTGTCGGACTTTCTGGATGAGCAGGATGGACTGGGGGCAATGTCGGTCTATGCAATGAAGAAGAATGCTTCTGGAGATATTTTTATCGGTACTGAAGGGGGAGGTATTGATATTCTTTATCAGAATGGGAAAGGGATTTCAAAGTTGGATATTCCGGAACAATATCCTTATTTTCAGTCGGTATACAGCATTTGTTTCACTAATCATGATTCGCTCTTGTGGGTCGGGACTTCTGGGTATGGCTTGATTAAAATGAATGTGGTCAGGCAGGAAGGGAAATATAAAGTTACAGGATTAAAACAATATATTTCATCTGCATCAGATGCACCACTGAACAATGATGTGGTGTATGCGGTAGTACCTGACTATTCGGGACAATACGTATGGTTTGGCACGCGAGGAGGTGGAATCAGTCGGGTGAGTGTTTATCGGAATGAGGTACAGTCTGTTGAAGATATTTATCCGCATGTACAGCTTACTAATAATGATATTTTATCTTTATTGACCGATAAAGAGGTGCTATGGGTTGGCACGAGCTATGGGCTAAATAAATTAGTCTTGAAAGAGGGAGGCAGTGTCGTTCAGTATTCTGATCAGTTGGCTGACCGGACTATTCACAGCCTCCTGAAAGATAGCAGTGGAAATATCTGGATGGGGACTAATCACGGATTACTGCATTTGGATACAAAGACGGAACATGTAGAGAATTATACCTTTGCCGATGGACTACATAATGACGAGTTGGCTGACGGAGCGGCATATGTTACTGAAAATAATCGCTTGTTTTTTGGTGGAGTAAATGGATTCAGTTTTTTTCATGCAGACAGTATTCATCTGAGGTCGTTTGAACCGATGTTGGTTTTGTCTGATTTGAAGATTCTGAATTTGTCTCAAGATATTGGTCAACGCATAGTAAATGGTACATTGAAGTTGGGGTATGACGAGCGTACATTTACCTTGACTTTTTTGACAAGAGAGTTCATAAAGAATGCCAATTGTGAGTATGCCTATCGTTTTCGTAACAACTCGTCCGATTGGATTTATCTGGGAAATAATCCTAAGATTAGTTTTGCGCAACTTCCCCCAGGGGAATTTCTACTAGAAGTGAAAAGTACTAACGGAGATAAGGTATGGAGTAATTATATATATCGGCTTGTTATACAAGTAGCTTATCCATGGTGGCT
>Susan_p2__coassemble_1425_pt1 | contig 11935 bp, 25 predicted proteins | sample Susan_p2__metabat2_low_PE_034 | metagenome-assembled genome bin Susan_p2
ATCGCCATGAAATTAATTATTATTTAGAGTACAATTCAACGATTAAGTGTTCTTTGATATTTTCAGGAATGTCTGCTCTTTCAGGAACATGCAACAATTTACCGACTTTAGAGTTTTCATCCCATTCCAACCATGGATATTTGCTATGATTAAATCCAGCCAAGCTGTTAGCAATCACTTCCAAAGATTTTGATTTCTCACGAACACCAACCAACTGACCTGGTTTAACTGAGAATGAAGGAATGTTTACAACTTTACCATCAACAGTAATATGCTTATGGCCAACAAGCTGTCTTGCTGCTGCACGAGTTGGAGCAATACCAAGTCTATAAACAACGTTATCAAGACGGCATTCTAGGCACTGCAACAAAATCTCACCAGTGATACCATTCATACCTGCTGCCTTTTCAAACAGATTACGGAACTGTTTTTCAAGAACACCATATGTATATTTAGCTTTCTGTTTCTCAGCCAACATCACGCCATACTCAGAAGTTTTTCTACGACGAGTATTACCATGTTGTCCAGGAGGATAATTTTTTTTAGATAAAACTTTATCTGCTCCAAAAATTGCTTCACCAAATTTACGAGCAATTCTACTTTTTGGTCCAGTATATCTAGCCATTTTTAATCTTAATTTTAAAGTTCTTGTAAACCCAATTTGTTGCAGCCGCGATTACAGAAAGGAAATGTAATCCATTAACAAATTCAGAATACATAAATTAGGTTATCTGTATTATACTCTTCTTCTCTTTGGAGGACGACAACCATTGTGTGGTAATGGAGTTACATCAATAATTTCTGTAACTTCAATTCCTGCTCCATGAACAGTTCTGATAGCAGACTCACGTCCGTTTCCAGGACCTTTTACATAAGCTTTAACCTTTCTCAGCCCAAGATCGTAAGCAACTTTTGCGCAATCTTGTGCAGCCATCTGTGCTGCGTATGGGGTGTTCTTTTTAGAACCTCTAAAACCCATTTTACCTGCTGAAGACCAAGAAATAATCTGACCTTCACTGTTTGCTAAAGAAACAATGATATTGTTGAATGATGAGTGAACATGCAACTGTCCATTTGCATCAACTTTCACATTTCTTTTTTTAGCTGCGACTGTTTTTTTTGCCATATCAACAATTATTATTTAGTAGCTTTTTTCTTATTTGCAACTGTTTTCTTTCTACCCTTACGTGTACGTGCATTATTTTTTGTACTCTGTCCACGAACTGGCAAACCTAAACGATGACGTACTCCACGATAGCAACCGATATCCATCAAGCGTTTAATATTCAACTGGATTTCTGAACGAAGATCACCTTCTACTTTAAATTCAGCGCCAATAATCTCACGAATTTTAGCTGCCTGATCATCAGTCCAATCTTTTACTTTCAAATCACGATCTACTCCAGCTTTATCCAAAATTTTAGCTGAACTACTGCGTCCAATACCATAGATGTATGTCAACGCAATCTCACCTCTCTTATTCTGAGGCAAATCTACACCAACTATTCTTATAGCCATATCTTAATTATTTTTTTTGCAAAAATAATAAATTATCCTTGACGTTGTTTATACTTAGGATTTTTCTTGTTAATTACATACAAACGGCCATTACGTCTTACGATTTTGCATTCCGGTGTACGTTTCTTTAATGATGCTCTAACTTTCATATTATAATTTCGATTTATTTGTATCTAAATACAATTCTACCTTTTGACAAATCATAAGGTGACATTTCGACTCTTACCTTATCCCCAGGCAAAATTTTAATATAATGCATTCTCATTTTGCCCGAAATATGAGCGGTAATCTCATGTCCATTTTCTAACTCAACTCGAAACATTGCATTTGACAATGCTTCAACGATAACTCCATCTTGTTCGATTGCAGATTGCTTTGCCATATTATACTAATTAATTTTCAAAACCTCTTCAATAAAATCAAAAGTTGATAATATTTCAGGACGACCTGACCTTACAGCAATGGTATGTTCGAAATGTGCGGCCGGACATCTTGATTTAGTCCTTATTGTCCAGCGATCTGATTCCATAACTATCGATTTATCCCCCAATGTAATCATTGGCTCAATAGATAAACACATTCCAGATTTTAGAAGATGCCCTGCACCTCTTTTACCATAATTAGGTACTTGTGGTTCTTCATGCATCTCACGACCAATACCATGACCAACAAACTCACGTACAACACCATACCCATGACTTTCGCAAAAAGATTGAACGGCAAAGCCAATATCACCAATTCTATTTCCATGCACTGCCTGTGCTATTCCATTATACAAAGATTGTTTAGTTACCTCTAAAAGTTTTAAAACTTCGGGCTTTACTTCACCAACACAAAAGGTATATGCTGAATCGCCGCAAAATCCATTCAAAGAAACACCACAATCAACCGATATAATATCACCTTCAATTAAAGTGACATCACTTGGAATCCCATGAACTACCTGTTCATTTATAGAAGTACATATAGAAGCAGGAAATGGGTTACCATAAGGATTAGGGAAGCCTTTAAAGGTAGGAATTGCCCCATGATCTCTTATAAACTCTTCTGCTGTACGGTCTAACAACCTAGTTGTTACACCAGGCTTTATCTTTTTAGCTACTTCAGCCAAAGTACGTCCTACTAACAAATTACTTTGGCGAAGTAACTCAATTTCGTCATCAGTCTTCAAAAAAATCATTCTAGAGTAATTAATAAGCTGCTACATTAGCTGAACGCCCTTTAATTCTTCCAGAGTTAAGCAATCCATCATAATGGCGCATCAGAAGATGACTCTCAACTTGCTGCAATGTATCCAAAACGACACCCACCAAAATCAAGAGCGATGTACCACCAAAGAATTGAGCAAATTCTGCCTTCACACCAAAAACTCCTGCAAAAGCAGGCAAAATAGCTATCAAAGCCAAGAAAATTGAACCCGGCAAAGTAATTCGAGACATTATTGAATCAATATACTCAGCAGTACTCTTTCCTGGCTTAATACCAGGAATAAAGCCGTTATTTCTTTTCATGTCTTCAGCCATCTGTGTCGGATTAATCGTAATTGCAGTATAAAAATAGGTAAATAATATAATCAATACTGCAAAAACCAAATTATATCCAAAACTGGTATGATCGACAAATGTTCGTGCAATTCCGCTCGCATTGGCAGCATTAGAAAAACCAACTATAGTGATTGGGATAAACATAATTGCTTGCGCAAATATTATCGGCATCACATTAGCCGCATTAACTTTTAAAGGAATGTACTGTCTAGCTCCTCCATACTGTTTATTCCCAACAATACGCTTAGCATACTGTACAGGAATCTTTCTTACACCTTGAACCAGCAAAATTGCAGCTGCAATCACGAATAAAAGTACAATAATTTCTACAAGGAACATTATTATACCACCAGCTCCAGGTGACGCTAAGCGTGAAACAAATTCTTGAAAAAGCGACTGTGGAAAACGTGCAATTATTCCGACAAGAATAATAAAAGAAATACCATTTCCTATCCCCTTATCAGTGATTCGCTCTCCAAGCCATAAAATAAACATACTTCCGGCTGCCAAAATAATGGTAGAAGTAATTATAAAGAAGGTCCAATCTAATGAAGCATTAAGCGCAGGACCAGCTTGCATTTTTAAGTTAATCAAATAAGAAGGAGCCTGAAAAACTAATATAAATATCGTCAGAATGCGAGTATATTGATTAATTTTTCGCCTTCCACTTTCACCTTCACGTTGTAGCTTCTGGAAATATGGCACAGCAATAGCCAATAACTGGATTACAATTGAAGCCGAGATATATGGCATAATACCCAATGCAAATATTGATGCATTTGAAAATGCACCACCAGAGAACATATTCAACAAGGCTAAAAGTCCTTCACTAGTTTGATTATGCAACTGAGTCAGCATCGTTGGATTGATTCCTGGTAAAACCACATAGGATCCAAATCTATAGATTGCTACAAACAATATAGTTATGAGGATCCTTTTGCGAAGATCCTCAATATTCCATATATTTTTTAATGTTTCAATAGATTTTCTCATTGAATCAGAGTTTTACTGCATTACCACCTACGGCTTCGATTGCAGCTACTGCACTTTTTGAAAAAGCATGAGCTTCTACATCAAGTTTAGTAGTTAAACTACCGTTACCAAGCACTTTAACCAATTGGTTTGTAGAAATGAAACCTGCATTAACAAAATCCTCGATTCCCACTTTAGACAAATTATTTGCAGTAGCTAAAGTCTGAATAACATCAAGATTAATTGCTTTATATTCAACACGGTTTATATTCTTAAAACCAAATTTAGGAACACGACGCTGCAAAGGCATCTGACCACCTTCAAAACCAATTTTCTTAGAGTAACCAGATCTAGATTTAGCACCTTTGTGTCCTCTAGTAGAAGTACCACCTAAACCAGAACCAGCACCACGACCAATTCTTTTTCTAGTTTTTGTAGAACCTTCAGCAGGATGTAAATTATTCAAATTCATATTGAAAGTCTTTTATTGTTATATTACTTTACAATTTCAACAAGGTGTTTAACCTTTTTAATCATACCCAAAATTGAAGGAGTTTCTTCGTGCTCAACAACACGATTCAACTTACGCAATCCCAGAGCATCAAGTGTCCGTTTCTGATCAACCGGAGCACCAATTCTACTTTTAACTTGCTTAATTTTAATAGTTGACATTATATACCTCCTTATCCTCTAAATACTTTTTCTAAACTTACACCTCTATTTTGTGCTACTGTACGAGCATCTCTCATCTCACTCAAAGCAAGAATTGTTGCCTTAACAAGGTTGTGAGGATTAGAAGAGCCTTTAGATTTTGCTAAAACGTCAGTAATACCAACACTTTCCAATACAGCACGCATCGCACCACCTGCAACAACTCCAGTACCTGTAGAAGCCGGTTTGATGAAAACTTCAGCACCACCAAACTTTGCAGTTTGTTCATGAGGAACAGTTCCTTTCAAAACTGGAACACGAGTTAGATTCTTTTTAGCTGACTCAACGCCTTTAGCAATAGCAGCTGTTACTTCACCTGCTTTTCCAAGACCCCAGCCAATGATTCCATCTTCGTTACCTACTACTACAATTGCAGAAAAACTGAATGTTCTACCACCTTTAGTTACCTTAGTAACACGATTAATAGCAACCAATCTGTCTTTCAACTCTATATCGTTAGAGATTTTAACTCTGTTATTAACTGCCATAATTGATTAAAATTTAAGTCCACCGTTACGTGCAGCATCTGCCACTTCCTTTACTCTCCCATGATACAAGTAACCGTTACGGTCAAAAACGACAGTCGTAATACCAGCTTCCTGAACCTTTTTAGCAATCAACTCACCAACTTTAGCAGCTTGTTCTTTCTTAGGCATAGCTTCCATACCCAAAGAAGAAGCCGACACTAAAGTCTTACCATTCAAGTCATCAATAACCTGAACATAAATTTGTTTATTGCTTCTAAACACACTCATACGCGGACGTTCAGGAGTACCTGAAATCTTGTTGCGTACTCTATATTTAATCTTAATTCGTCTTTCTATTTTTGTTGTCATGATTGTACAAATTTAAGTGAATTACTTAGCACCGGCTGATTTACCAGATTTTCTACGAATTTCTTCACCAACAAACTTAATACCTTTACCTTTATAAGGTTCTGGCTTACGGAAAGAACGTATTTTTGAACAAACTTGACCAAGCAACTGTTTGTCGCAAGATTCCAATATGATAAGTGGGTTCTTATTTCTTTCTGATTTTGTTTCAACCTTGATTTCAGGCGGCAACTGCATAAAAATATTATGAGTATAACCCAAGGCAAAATCAATGATATTTCCATTATTAGAAGCACGATAACCGACACCGACCAACTCGAGCTCTTTTTTATAACCTTCAGAAACACCAATAACCATGTTGTTAATCAGAGCACGATACAAACCATGAAATGCATGACGCTGTTTCAAATTATCCAACATTGCATTTTCTTTCTCTTTCAACACCACATGTCCGTCTTCAATTGCTACTTCGATAGCAGGGTTTACAACCTGGCTCAATTCGCCTTTAGGGCCTTTAACATTCACAACGTTATCCTTAAGAGTAACTGTTACTCCTGCAGGAATACTAATGGGTAATTTACCTATTCTTGACATTGCTTATCCTCCAACATTAATATACATAGCAAAGAACTTCACCGCCGATTTTCAAGGCTGCTGCTTCTTTGTCAGTCATAACTCCTTTTGATGTAGATATTATTGCAATACCTAAACCATTAATTACTCTCGGCATGTCTTTATAACCAGTATACTTACGCATACCCGGTGTAGATACACGAATCAGCTTTTTGATTGCATTAACTTTGTTTACTGCATCATACTTCAAAGCGACCTTAATTGTACCTTGAGGACCATCTTCTACAAATTTGTAATTCAAGATGTAACCCTTGTCGAATAGGATTTTTGTGATTTCCTTCTTCAAATTAGAAGCAGGAACTTCTACAACTCTGTGCTTAGCACTAATTGCATTTCTCAATCTGGTGAGATAATCTGCGATTGGATCTGTCATAAAATGATTTTTTTAAATTAATCAGGACTACCCTGACAATATTTAATAATAAAAATTACCAGCTAGCTTTCTTAACGCCCGGAATAAGACCATTAGATGCCATTTCACGGAACTGAATTCTCGAAATACCGAACTGACGCATATAACCTTTAGGACGACCTGTCAATTTGCAACGATTGTGCAAACGAATAGGATTTGAGTTCTTAGGCAATGCCTGAAGTTTCTGAGCTGCCTCAAAAGCTTCGGCTGGATCTCCAGTATTGACGATTTTTTTCAGAGCAGCACGTTTTTCTGCATATCTGGCTACAAGTTTAGCTCTCTTTACTTCGCGAGCTTTCATTGATTCTTTTGCCATAGTCTATCAATCTTTTTTAGCATTTTTAAAAGGTAAACCAAATTCCTTCAGCAGAGCATAACCCTCTTCATCAGTCTGAGCAGAAGTTACAAAAGTAATATTCATACCCAAAATACGAGTAATGCTATCGATATTGATTTCAGGGAAAATAATCTGCTCTTGGATACCTAATGTATAGTTACCTCTACCATCGAATTTACTTTCAATTCCTTTGAAGTCACGGATACGTGGTAATGCTACACGCACTAATTTCTCCAGGAATTCATACATTCTTTCACGACGCAATGTAACCATTACACCAATAGGCATTTGCTTACGCAATTTAAAGTTTGCAATGTCTTTACGTGAAACAGTTGCAACAGCTTTCTGACCAGTAATTGCAGTCAATTCATTGATAGCAACATCGATAATTTTCTTATCAGCAACAGCCATACCTAAACCCTGATTGATAACAATCTTCTTAAGTACAGGAATCTGCATGGTTGAAGTATACTGGAACTGATTCTTCAAAGCAGGAGCAATGCGCTCTGCGTATTCTTTCTTAAGGCTTGCAGTACTACTCATTATTTAATCTCCTCTCCTGATTTTTTAGCATAACGAACAAATGTTCTTCCATCAGAACTTTCTCTTCTACCAACACGAGTTGGTTTTCCTGTTTTTGGGTCAACCACATTCAGATTAGAGATGTGAATAGGAGCTTCCTGTTTCACAATTCCACCCTGAGGGTTCTTTGCATTTGGTTTGGTACTCTTAGATACCATATTGATTCCTTCAACGAGTGCACGTCCTTCTTTAACAAGAACTTTCAACACACGGCCAGTTTTACCTTTATCTTCACCAGAGTTAACGTAAACTGTATCACCTTTTCTAATATGTAATTTACTCATTACTATATGCTTTATACAAATTAAAGTACTTCAGGTGCCAAAGAAACAACTTTCATATTGGCTGCACGCAACTCTCTCGCAACCGGGCCGAAAATACGGCTACCTCTAATTTCGCCAGCGTTGTTCAACAAAACGCAAGCATTATCATCAAAACGGATATAAGAACCGTCAGCACGACGGATTTCTTTCTTTGTACGTACAATCAAGGCCTTTGATACTGCACCTTTTTTAATATCACTTGAAGGGATAACGCTCTTAATAGAAACTACAATTACATCCCCTACTGAGGCGTAACGTCTCTTTGTACCACCTAAAACGCGGATACAAAGAGCCTCTTTTGCGCCACTGTTATCACATACTGTAAGTCTGGATTCTGCTTGTATCATAATTACTTAGCTCTTTCGATAACTTCAATCAATCTCCATCTCTTAGTTTTGCTCAAAGGACGAGTTTCCATGATACGAACAGTATCGCCAATCTGACAATCGTTCTTTTCGTCATGAGCATGGTATTTTTTCGTTTTAGAAACGAACTTACCATAAATAGGGTGTTTTTCTTTAAACTTAGCAGCAACAGTAATGGTCTTATCCATTTTGTTACTAATAACAACACCAGTTCTTTCTTTTCTTAAATTTCTAGCTTCCATGAGGACCATTATTATTTGTTAAGTTCTCTCTGACGCAATTCTGCTTTCATACGCGCAATTGTTCTGCGTAATGTCTTAATCTGTGCAGGATTTTCCAGCGGAGAGATCGAATGATTCAAAACCATTTGATTATAATTGGCAACTTCTGTTTGAATTCTTTCTGCCAATTCGTTGGTAGCTATTTCTCTAATTTCTGCAATCTTCATATCAATTAAGCATTTTGACTTGCGTCGTAATCACGTCTAACAATAAACTTAGTTGTAACTGGAAGTTTCTGTGCTGCAAGGCGCAAAGCTTCTTTAGCTACTTCAAAAGAAACGCCCTCTACCTCAATCAGGATACGACCTGGAGTAACAGGAGCGACGAAACCTTCCGGATTACCTTTACCCTTACCCATACGTACGTCAGCAGGTTTACGTGTAATAGGTTTATCCGGGAAAATACGGATCCAAATCTGACCCTGACGCTGCATATATCTTGTCACAGCAATACGAGCTGCTTCAATCTGACGACCGGTAATCCATTTAGTCTGCAAAGACTTAATACCGAAAGTACCGAAAGCCAACTGATGGCCTCTCTGGGCATTACCTTTTGCACTGCCCTTCTGCTGTCTTCTGAATTTTGTCTTTTTCGGTTGTAACATATGATCCTAAAATTCAAATTCGTTAGCGATTGTTGTTTTTCTTTCTACGGAAGTTCTTGCCACCATTATTGTTAGCATTACCTCCACGATTACTGTTTTCCTTGCTGCTCTGAGTAAAGTTAGGAGCCAATTCACGCTTACCATAAACTTCACCACGACAAATCCAAACTTTAATACCGAGCAAACCAACTTTAGTTAAAGCTTCAGCATGACAGTAATCAATGTCTGCACGGAAAGTATGCAATGGAGTTCTTCCTTCCTTATACATTTCCGAGCGTGCCATTTCTGCACCATTCAGACGACCAGAAATCAACACTTTAATACCTTCGGCTCCCATACGCATTGTATTGGCAATAGCCATCTTGATAGCACGACGGTATGCAATTTTTCCTTCTACCTGGCGAGCGATATTATTTGCAACAATCACAGCATCAAGTTCAGGTCTCTTAACTTCAAAGATATTAATCTGAATATCTTTATCAGTAATCTTTTTCAGTTCTTCTTTAAGTTTGTCAACTTCCTGACCACCTTTACCAATGATAATACCCGGACGAGCAGTACAAACAGTAATTGTAATCAATTTCAGTGTACGTTCAATAACAATTCTTGAAACGCTGGCTTTTGCAAGTCTTGCATTCAAATATTTGCGAATCTTGCTGTCTTCCAGCAAAGCATCACCATAGTTTTTACCACCGTACCAATTAGAATCCCATCCTCTGATAATTCCTAAACGGTTGCTTATTGGATTAACTTTCTGTCCCATCTAGTTTTAATTTTGATTATCATTAGTATTCTTTGAATCTACAAACAGAGTCACATGATTTGAACGTTTGCGAATTCTGTAACCTCTTCCCTGAGGTGCTGGACGCATTCTTTTCAATGTAGCACCACCGTCAACAAAAATCTTTGTTACAAATAATTCACCACTTTCTGCTTTACGTTCATTTTTCTGTTCCCAGTTAGCAATAGCAGAGCGCAATAATTTCTCCACTCTTGCAGAAGCTTCCTTTGAAGAAAACTTCAGAACGCCAAGTGCTCTGTTCACTTCCATACCACGAATCATATCAGCGACCAAACGCATTTTACGTGGAGAAGTGGGTACATTTTGCAACTTTGCAAAATACATGGTCTTAAGGGCTTCTTTTCTCTTTTCAGCCGATATTTTTTTTCTTGCTCCCATTATTTATTACTTTATTATTTCAGTAAGTACCCTGTTTATTTTTTCTTATTACCTGCATGACCGCGGAATGTACGAGTTGGAGCAAATTCACCCAACTTGTGGCCCACCATGTTTTCAGTAACATAAACAGGAATAAATTTATTTCCGTTGTGAACTGCAATTGTATGCCCTACAAAATCAGGCGAAATCATTGAAGCTCTGGCCCATGTCTTAACAACTGATTTCTTGCCACTTTCATTCATTGCAAGCACTTTATTTTCCAGTTTGACATTAATATATGGACCTTTTTTTAAAGAACGACTCATAATTTACTCGATTAATCTGTTATTACTTTCTTCTCTCAATAATATATTTAGAAGACTGTTTCTTAGGAGCTCTTGTCTTCAAGCCCTTAGCATACAAGCCTGTACGTGATCTTGGATGACCTCCTGAAGCACGTCCTTCACCACCACCCATCGGGTGATCAACAGGGTTCATTACAACACCACGATTGTGAGGACGACGACCCAACCAACGTGAACGTCCAGCCTTACCTGAAGCTTCCAATGCGTGGTCAGAGTTACCAACACTACCTACAGTTGCCTTACATGCGCTAAGAATCTGTCTTACTTCACCAGAAGGCAATTTAACTACACAATACTTACCTTCACGAGAAGTCAACTGAGCAAAGTTACCAGCCGATCTTACAAGAGCAGCACCTTGTCCTGGGCGCAATTCAATGTTATGAATCACAGTACCTACAGGGATGTTTTCAAGCGGAAGAGCATTACCAATCTCAGGCGCAGCTTCCGAACCAGACATCAATGTACTACCAACTTTCAAACCATTTGGAGCAATAATATATCTCTTTTCTCCATCAGCGTAATACAACAAAGCGATACGAGCCGAACGGTTTGGATCATATTCGATTGTTTTCACTACCGCTGGAACACCGTCTTTATTTCTCTTGAAATCAATGAAACGGAACTTTCTCTTATGACCACCACCAATATAGCGAACTGTCATTTTACCAACGTGGTTACGACCACCAGTCGAACGTTTACCACTTACAAGAGATTTTTCTGGTACCGATGCAGTAATCTCTTCAAAAGTACCAATAATTTTGTGTCTCTGCCCCGGTGTTGTGGGCTTAAATTTACGTACTGCCATCTTCTATTTAAATATTGCTATAAAAATCAATAGTATCTCCCTCTTTCAAAGTCACTATTGCTTTTTTATAAGCATTAGTACGACCATTGATAAGACCAGATTTAGTATAACGACTCTTGTTTTTACCAGCATAATTCATGGTATTAACTTCAAGCACAGTTACGTTATACATTGCTTCGATTTCTTTCTTAATTTCCAACTTGTTAGCATTAGGACGAACAACAAACCCAAAACGATTTGACTTTTCAGATATTGCTGTCATCTTCTCTGTAACCAACGGTTTTACGATTATTCCCATATTACTTTTGCCTCCTTATTATTTAACTAAGATTCCTTCGATAGCTTTCAACGCGCTTTCAGTAACAACAAGAGTATCTGCGTTCAATACTGCATAAGTATTAAGCGCAGAAGCAATTGCAACATTTGCACGTTCTATGTTACGAGCAGACAAATATACGTTTTTATTTGCTTCCGGCAAAACCATAAGCAGC
>Susan_p2__coassemble_1503_pt1 | contig 11396 bp, 7 predicted proteins | sample Susan_p2__metabat2_low_PE_034 | metagenome-assembled genome bin Susan_p2
CACGACATTCAGAACCACAATCTGACGCTCTAACCGACTGAACTATAGTCACCATATTTGGGGTGGCAGATGGGACTCGAACCCACGACATTCAGAACCACAATCTGACGCTCTAACCAACTGAACTACAGCCACCATTTTTATTTATTTTACTTCCTTTCCGAAAGCGAGTGCAAAGTTGCAGTTTTTTTTTGAATTATCCAAATATTAGAGCAACTTTTTGCAAAAATATTTTCATTTTTTATTTTTCCCCGGATAGGAGCCTCTACACGAATCGCCCTATCCGGAGCATTAAAACGCTAATACACAGCTTTTTTACCAGCCAAAAGCGTATTCCGCATCAATGACACGATTGTCATCGGCCCCACACCGCCCGGCACAGGCGTAATAAACGAACACTTCGGAGCCACCTCGTCAAACTCCACATCACCCGTCAGCTTGAATCCTGATTTTTTCGACGCATCCGGCACACGGGTAGTACCCACATCAATTACTACGGCTCCTTCCTTCACCATATCTGCTTTTACGAAATTAGGCTGTCCCAGCGCCGCAATAATGATATCCGCTTCACGACACTCTTCCACCAGATTCTTGCTCCGGCTGTGGCACACCGTCACCGTAGCATCCCCCGGATACGCCTTCTGCATCATCAGCATTGCCATCGGCTTACCCACAATGTTACTACGACCCAATACCACGCACTTCTTGCCGCTCGTCTCAATGTTATAACGCTTCAGTAACTCCAGAATACCATTTGGCGTTGCCGAAATGTAACATGGCAATCCGATAGACAGACGTCCCACATTGATAGGATGAAAACCATCCACATCCTTTCTGTAGTCGATAGCCTCCGTCACCTTCTGCTCCGAAATATGCTTCGGCAGCGGCAACTGTACGATAAAACCATCCACATCCGGATCTTCATTCAATTCGTGCACCTTGGCCAGCAACTCTTCCTCCGTCACATCCGCTTCATAGCGAATCAAAGTAGAAGTAAAGCCACACACTTCACAAGCCTTTACTTTCGCAGCCACATAGGTTTCACTACCTCCGTCATGCCCCACCAATATAGCGGCCAGATGCGGACGTTTGCCGCCACTTGCCACAATCTGCTGTACTTCCGCAGCAATTTCCTGTTTAATCTGCTCGGCCACAGCCTTTCCATCTATCAATGTCATATTAAACCTCCTTTATTAACTTCTCCAGAAACTTATTTTACTCACACGTCTTTATGTGCCTTTTTTTTGTCAGTAACAAAAAAATAAGCTACACCTACTATAGCAATAATAGAAACAAGCCCAAACATAACCATTGCACCCATATATCCATTTACCTAATTCTTTTCTCATATCGCAAATATAAGCTTTTCTTTCAGAAAATCAATAAGCGAATCACTGCATGCCCACGATTTCCTGCAAAATCTTCACAGCCGTTTCCACACATGCCACATCCTTCACCACCATACTGCGCCGCCCGTTCTGCTCACGCAAATTACAGTTACGAGGATACCTTGCCATATAGTCAATAACCTTTCCGAAAGCCTCACTCTGATAGTACAGGCTCTCCAGGTTACTCACAAAGAACAGCACCATCCGTCCCTGCTTCAGCACCGCCTTTTCTACGCCCAACCTCTTCGCCATACGGCGCAACGGTACAATATAAAGCAACTCCTCCGTTTCAGGCGGCAACTTGCCAAAGCGGTCCAGCAGACGGGCCCTGAAAGCTTCTACATCCTTATCCAGTTCCAGTCCGTCCAGTTCCCGATACAAAAGCATACGCTCACTGCTGCTTGGGATATACTCATTCGGGAACAGCAACTCCAGATCACTTTCCACCGTACACTCGTCCACAAACTCCTCACCACTAATCTTGCTGCCATCCGCTTTCACCTCTTCCGCATACAAGTCGGCAAACTCTTCATTCTTCAACTCGCTCACCGCCTCGTTCAAAATCTTCTGATACGTCTCATAACCCAAGTCAGCAATAAAACCGCTCTGTTCTGCCCCCAGCATATTACCGGCTCCCCGAATATCCAAGTCCTGCATGGCAATGTGAATACCACTGCCCAAGTCACTGAAATTTTCGATAGCCTGCAACCTGCGCTTGGCCTCCGGCGTAAGCGAAGCCAGCGGCGGCGCCAGCAAGTAACAGAAAGCCTTCCGGTTACCACGTCCCACACGACCTCTCATCTGATGCAAGTCGCTCAAGCCGAAGTTCTGCGCCTGATTGATGATAATCGTATTCGCATTCGGAATATCAATACCACTCTCGATAATCGTCGTAGCCAGCAGCACATCATAGTCGTAGTTCATAAAATCAAAAATCACCTTTTCCAGTTCCTCCGGCTGCATCTGACCATGTCCGATACATACCCGGCAATCCGGAATATTGCGCTGAATCATCGCCTTCAGCTCCACCAGATTTTGGATACGGTTATTCACAAAATACACCTGACCGTTTCGGCTCATCTCAAAGTTAATAGCCTCCGTTATCACTTCCTCGTTAAAGGTATGCACCTCCGTCTGAATCGGATAACGGTTAGGCGGCGGTGTCTGAATCACCGACAAGTCGCGTGCTCCAATCAGCGAGAACTGCAGCGTACGCGGAATCGGTGTAGCCGTCATGGTAAGCGTATCCACATTCACCTTCAGCTGGCGTAATTTCTCTTTCACACCCACACCAAACTTCTGCTCCTCATCAATAATCAGCAGACCCAAGTCCTTAAACTTCACCGTCTTACCGATAATCTTATGCGTACCAATCAGAATATTCACTTCTCCCTCGGCCAGCTCGCGCAAAATCCGGCTCGTATCCCGTGCCGTACGCGCACGACTCAGATAATCCACCCTGCAAGGCAATCCCTGCAGACGCTTCTTGAAAGTCTGATAATGCTGATACGCCAATACCGTAGTAGGAACCAGTACCGCCACCTGCTTATTGTCGGCCACCGCCTTGAATGCCGCACGAATAGCCACTTCCGTCTTACCAAAACCTACATCCCCGCACACCAGGCGGTCCATCGGCCGGTCACTTTCCATATCCCGCTTCACATCCTGTGTCGCCTTCAGCTGGTCCGGTGTATCCTCATACAAGAAACTCGCCTCCAGTTCCTGCTGCAGGAAGCTGTCCGGACTGTAAGAAAATCCCTTCTCCTGCTTCCGTTTGGAATACAGCTTAATCAAGTCGCGTGCAATATCCTTCAACTTCGATTTTGTACGCTCCTTCATCTTCTCCCAGGCGCCCGTACCCAATTTACTAATCCGGGGCGGTTCCCCGTCCTTGCCTTTATATTTTGAAATCTTATGCAGCGAATGAATCGAAACAAACACCACATCCTCATTCTGATACACCAGTTTGATCACCTCCTGCGTAGTATCTCCATTCGGGATACGTACCAAACCCGCAAACCGGCCGATACCATGGTCAATATGCACCACATAGTCCCCCGGTTCAAACATATTCAGCTCCTTCAGCGACAAAGCCACCTTACCACTACGTGCCTTATCACTACGCAGGCTATATTTATGGAAACGGTTGAAAATCTGATGGTCCGTAAACACACAGCAACGCAACGCATTATCCGTAAAACCCTCATGCAGCGTTCTATCCACCGGAGTAAACACCACCCTATCTCCCCTTTCTTCAAAAATATCCTTCAGACGGTCCGTCTGCTTTACACTGTCCGAGCATATATATAAGGTGTACCCCTTCTCCAGATAATCCGTCAGCGCCCCAGCCACCAGGTCAAAATTCTTATGGAATACCGGTTGCGCCACCGTGTCGAACACCAACGAAGCATCCGGAGTCACCGAAGGTTTTACCCCCATTTCCACCCGTCTGAAGTCCAGTACCTCACGCATAAAATCCGCGCCATCCGTCAAACGGATTTCCTGCCGCACATTCTCCATTTCCTCACGCAGCTCCTCCGCACGCACAGCCACCGCCTGCGGGGCCATCGCTTCATCATGTACCGCCTGTATCCGGTCCTTCACCCAAAGCAAATCATGAAAAGCCAGTATTGTATCCTCCGGCAGGAAATGCAGAAAATCCACAGCATCCGTATCCGTAGCATGCAGCTCCGGCACCACCGCAATCCGCTCCAGACGTTCTTTCGAAAGCTGTGATTCCACTTCAAACGTACGAATACTGTCGATTTCCTCTCCGAAAAAGTCCACACGGTACGGAAACTCCGAAGCGAACGAAAAAATATCCAGAATACTTCCCCGAAGTGCAAACTGCCCCGGCTCGTACACATAATCCACCCGCTCAAATCCAAAATCCGTCAATGTGCGCAGCACCACATCCGTTTCTATCTGCTGCCCCACTTCCAGCATCAGCGTCTTGCGGTCCATTTCCTGCAACGAAACCACCTGTTCGGCCAATGCCTCCGGATACGTCACTACCGTAATCCGTTCTCCTTTTTGCAAACAGCTCAGCACCTCTGTACGCAGCACTTCATTGGCAGCATCCTTCTGTCCGTATTTAACGGCACGACGGTACGACGAAGGGAAAAACAGCACCTTGCCACTGCCCACCTGCATCAAGTCGTGATAGAAATAGCCGGCCGCCTCCATATCGTCCAGTATAAAAACAAAACTTCTATTCTCCTGCGCTACCAGCACCGAAGCAAAAAGAGAAACCGCCGAAGCATGCAGTCCGCTCCAGAAAACCGTTTTCACCTCTTTCTTTTTCATCAGCTCTGCCCATCCCTTCACATTCGGATGCGCCGCATATACCCGTTGCAATTCCTTAATATCCATGTATACTTTATTCGTTGAATAGCGCAAAAATACAAAAAATAGCTTATTTTTGCACCTTAACAAAAATCAAATCACAAATGAGCACCATTAACAAATCAGAGCACACCCGACTTCTGAAACAATTGTATGCATACCGTCTGAAAGACACCCTTTCACGTTTAAGCAGGGAGGCTACAGCCCTGTCCGACTGGAATCTTCAGACCCAAATAGATAGTCTGAGTCAGACTTACGATGCCCTGTTGAGCTATACAGCCACCGGAGCAACCGACCCGGAACGTGACAGAATCTTGCTGAACATACAGCGTACCGCAGCCGAAATCATCGACCGGTTTTACCTTTACCACGAAGCTAAAAACGGCTATGGAGACTTTTGGAACCGTATCCAGAGCCAATTACAAATGCCGGGACAACAGCCGGACTACACCAAGCTGTTCGAACAACTGAGAGCCAAGCTTCGCAAGGAAGAACTGATACCCGAGACAACAGATTTCACCGGAAACGAAGAAAAAGACCGCGTGGTACGCGAAGAGCACGAGCAGCAGCTGGACCAGCTTTTTTACGCAATATGGTGCAGCCTGCACTGGAGCGAATCCGAATACAACATCGTATGCGAGAATCTGTTGCATACCCCCCTTCCCGAGCACGACACTGCAGTACTGACCAGTGCCATAGCCCAGTCTGTACAGATTTGTTTCGACCCTTATAAATTCCGCCTGCTCACCGAGCTTTACCACTACCGCACAGAAGTACAAATCAACCAGCGTGCCCTCATCGGTATCGCCCTGGGCGTATACTATCACGAAGAGCGTCTCAGCCTCTACCCGACCTGTCAGGATGCCCTGCAAGATTTGCTGGACGATGAGACTTTCGCCCAACAACTTGGCAAACTGCAATTACAGCTCCTCATGAGCCGTGAGACCGAAAAGATCAGCACCAGGATGCATCAGGAAATCTTCCCGGACCTGCTGAACTACAAGCTCGGAAATCCCGATTCCAAAATCACCAGTCTGGAAGAACTGGAAGAATACATCGACGAAAATCCGGAATGGAAAAGCCGGATGAACAAACTCACCGACAAGATGCGCGAACTGGGCGAAATGCAACAGGAAGGAGCCGACACCAACATGTATACCTTCACCACCTTGAAGAGCTACCCGTTCTTCCGTCGTGCTCCCCACTGGTTCTACCCCTTCAGTACCCGCCAGTCGGATATTGCCTCCATACTGAACAAATACCCGCAGGCCGGACAATTCCTCCGCCTCATCAACAACAGCGGCATGTATTGTAACTCCGACCTTTACTCCCTGCTTCTCACCCTGCAGCAAGTAAGCGGCATACAGGAAGGCAAATCCATTCTTCCCGCAGGAAATTGGGACGAAATCAGCGAACAGCTTGAAAACACTCAGCCCCAACAGGTTACACCTGATTCCATCCGCCGTCAATACCTGCAAGACCTTTACCGCTTTTATAAGCTCTGGCAATTCAAAAGCTATCAGGATGACATCTTCAAGGACGACCTCGCCCTTTGGCGCCGTCACAGTCTCGACAAGGTTCTTCAACAGCCGGAACTGCAAGAACACATTGCCCATTTCCTGTTCAGCAAAGGCTACTACGACGAAGCAGCCGAACTCTATACCCGGTTGGCCAACCGTCCCGACACCAAGACAGAATATCTGCAAAAGCTGGGATTCTGCTACCAGAAACAGGGTCACTATAAAGAAGCGCTTCAAGCGTATCAGAAAGCAGAGCTTCTGCAATCTGGAAGTAACGCTTGGAACAACCTGCACATAGCCCAGTGCCACCGACAACTACATCAGTACAAAGAAGCCCTGAAATATTACCGGAAAGTAACCGAAGCTAATCCTGACAACCTTAACGCAGTCCTGCAGACCGGTCATTGCTTGGCAGCCCTGCGCCGTTATCAGGAAGCCTTGAAATACTATTTCAAAGTGGAGTTCCTAGGCAAGACCCCGGCCAACGCCCACCGTGCCATCGGCTGGTGCTACTTCATGACCGGACAACCCCAAAAGGCCGAAGAGTACTACCGGAAAGTCCTCGACAACGAAAGCAAATTGCTGGCTTCCGACTACATGAATATGGGCCATGCCCTGCTGATACAGAAACGCATGGCCGATGCTATCAACTATTATCACCGCGCTTATGCTGTGAGTAAAGACGATTTTCAACAGACACTGGAAACAGACACTCCGGCCCTGTTGGAACAAGGCGCTACGGCCTCCGACCTCTGTTTATTGCCCGACCTTGTAATGTAAATGAATACATCGACAAGTAGTTTTTTACTTTATCATTAAAAAGATGAGCTTTTGTCACAAAAACGACGAAAGCTCATCTTTTTTGTGACAAACATCCATCTTATAAGTGATAAACTTCTTACATACGGTCAAACTCAAAGTCCACACCACTCCCCTGACTATTCCTTTTTCAAGAAAAAGAAAGCGTGAAAAAATGTTAACAAATTATTTTATTGACACTCAACTCCACCTTAAATACTAGAATAAAGCGTATATTTGTAACACAATAAGTTACAGACATACAGCCGTGGGGCAACCTAGACGGAGGTTTACTGTAAAAGATTGTATTTATGGAGTTTATTTTTTGCCTTGCACACCTCCGTGTAAGGGAAAGAGAGAACACCCTGAACCCCAATAATAACTAAATAAAGAAAATCATGGATAAACAGGAGGATGTAACAACCGAATGGATGCCCCTTAAAACCATTTACAATAAAGAAATGCAGGTAGCTGCCTACCTTAAAGAGCAACACATTGAGTATTACATCCCCATGTCCTACCAACTGAAAGAGAATCCCCACGAACCCGGCCGGTGCGACCGTATACTGGTTCCCGCCATCCACAATTTGATTTTCATACATCGTTCTTATGATAAGAACTGGTGCAGTCAATTTCAACGCGAGATACCTTGCCCGGTCTATTTCCTTAAAAAGGAGCGAAACGGCCAAGAGTATTGTACCATCAGCGATAAGGAGATGCAGAACTTCATCCACGCTACCGACCCCGACATCGAAGGTACACGTTTCATCGACCCGGAGTTGCTTCGGGCCAAGAAAGGAGAGCCGGTGCGCGTCATTAAGGAAGGTCCACTGTACGGAGTAACCGGAAAATTCCTGCGTTATGGCAACCGTCACTACGTAGCTATCGAGTTAAGTGGAACCACCGCCCTTATGAAAGTAAGCTATACGTGGTGCGAACGAATCAACGAACAAGACAAATAACTTTTTTTACACTAAACCCAATATGGAGAATATTCTCATCATTGCGGCAGGTTTTATTACTGCCATTCTGTTGGGACGTATTATCATTCCCAGCATTCTGATAATTTCTTTACGCAAGCGCCTTTTCGACGTTCCGGATGAACGTAAGGTACATAAGCGTCCCATTCCCCGACTGGGAGGAGTTACTTTCTTTCCGGTTATCGTGTTTACTGTATGCACCTATACAGCAGCACGCCTGCTTACCGGTCAAATGAATTTGGGAGAGCTTAGTATCAATATGATTTCCGAGCTGCTGTTTCTTATAGCAGGTCTTACTCTACTCTACATTGTCGGTATTGCCGATGACATGATTGGTGTACGCTACCGCAAAAAATTTGTGGTACAGATTCTTTCGGCTGCCTTATTTCCACTTGCCGGCTTATACATCAACAACTTCTATGGCCTTTTTGGTATTTACGAAATCCCTTCCTTTATCGGTATTCCCCTCACCATGCTCCTCGTTGTGTTTATCACCAATGCCATCAATCTGATTGACGGCATCGATGGGTTGGCATCCGGCTTAAGTATGGTAGCTCTCAGTGTATTCGGAGTTATCTTTACCCACCATCAGGAATGGATACTTGCGCTGCTGGCATTTGTCTGTGTTGGTGTAATCATTCCTTTTTTTGCCTACAATGTATTCGGCAATGCAGACCGAGGACGCAAAATCTTTATGGGCGATACCGGAAGTTTGACATTGGGATATATCTTGAGTTTCTTTGCCACCCAATACTGTATGTATCGGGGTGACACACCATGGGAAGCTGCCGGCTCCCCTATCCTTACGGCATTTAGCGTACTGATGGTGCCATGCCTGGATGTAGTACGTGTCGTATTAAAGAGAGCACGTCAAGGTAAAGGTTTATTCCTTCCCGACAGAAACCATATTCATCATAAATTTCTGGATATGGGATTTACTCCACGCAAAGCAATGGTTACAATTCAGATAATGTCTGCTTGTTTCTGCATATTTACAATGTTAGCGGTACATTATGATATTAATAATACTTTGGTATTTGTTGTTAATGTTGCGATTTGGAGTGGATTGAATGTTTGGTTTGATAAAATAATTGAGAGAAAACAATAATGACAAATAATAGTAGAACTTCATTAAGTATTAAAAATGCTCAAATTGCATTGTTTTTTTATATCATAAATTTAATCTTAAGATTTTTTTCCAGAAAAGTTTTTCTTGACTATTTGGGTACTGAAATTTTGGGGCTAAACACTACAGCACAAAATTTATTAGGCTTTTTAAATATTGCAGAATTAGGAATCGGAGCAGCAACAGCATCTGCATTGTATAGTCCTATTTATAAAAATGAATATCCAATAATTAACGAAATAGTAAGTATTCAGGGATGGTTATATAAAAATATTGCACTTATAGTTTTATTCGGCGCAATAATTATGATGTGCTTTTTTCCATTTATTTTTGATAAAACCAACTTGCCATTATGGTATGCATTTTGCTCATTCTCAGCATTTTTATATTCATCTCTTCTAGGTTATTTTGTAAACTATAAACAAATAATTTTTTCGGCAGACCAAAAAGAGTATAAAAATACGATCAATCTACAAGGCTGGGGATTCATTAAAGTTTTATTACAAATTTTAGCCATTCAGAATTTATCTAATGGTTTCATTTATTGGGTAATTATAGAGGTACTCATTACCACTGTTGCTTCTATCACATTAAATAGGAGTTTACATAATTGCTATCCTTGGTTAAAAACATCAATTAAAAAAGGTAAACGTTCTCATAAAAATTATCCTGATTTGGTAAAAAAAATAAAGCAAATCTTTTTCCATAAACTGGCAGGATTTGCCCTGACTCAAACAAGTCCTATTATTATATATGCTTATTCTTCGCTCACTACAGTAGCACTTTATGGTAACTATATTATTATTACCAGCGGAATTACAATGCTCATGCAAGCAATACTTAATAGTCTAAATGCAAGTGTTGGAAATCTTGTTGCAGAAAATAATATAGAAAAAATTAAAAGTGTATTTTGGGATATAACCATAATAAGAACTTTTATAGCAGCTACTATCTGTTTTACAACATATATATGTGCAGGTCCGTTTATTTCAATTTGGATTGGCGAAAGATATATACTTGACAATTATTCATTTATTATTTTACTATTAAATACATTCATATTATTAACAAGAACTAATGATGTTTTCATAGCTGCCTATGGTATGTTTCAAGATATTGCTGCACCAGTAATTGAAGCTATATTAAATATAGGATGCTCTATTCTATTCGGCTATTTTTGGGGGCTACCTGGTATTTTGTTTGGAGTATTTATCAGTCAATTTGCCATTGTTGTATGCTGGAAATCATTCTTTTTATTCCGCTATGGTTTCAAACAAAATATTATCGAATATATTAAGTTCTACGTAAAACATATTAGCTTACTTTTTATAAGTTGTATTATTTCGATTAAATTAATTAGTTTAATGCCATATCCTAATAAAAATATACTTGATTTGATTTATTTTACCATATTAGTTAGTCTATGCTATATTATAATTAGTATAATACTTTTGGCCATTTTCGATTTAAAAGCTAGAAAAGTCATACACAAATTATTTTCAATCCTAAATAATATCATAAAATGAATATTTTATTTTATGTTTCATGTACACCAGACCCTCACAATGGAGGAATTGAACGGGTTAGTTATGTTTTAGCCCAAGAGTTTAATAAACAGGGGCATACATGCTATGCAGCATATTATATGGAGTACTCTCCAACATTTATCTCTAATGTATTTAAGGATAGTTATTATCTTCCCATAAATGACCCCAATTGGAAACAAAACATACAAGATATTATTAATAATAAACAAATAAATATAGTCATAAACCAGTTAGCATATATTTGGCCTCTTAATAATATTTTATATGAAATTAAAAAAGAAATATTTTTCAAGCTATTTACAGTTCACCACAACAATCCAATTGCAAACAAATATCTTTTATCAGATCAAATTTATGAATTAAGAAAGAATAATATTAAAGGTTTTTTAAAGTACATAATATACAAAATTTACCCTCAATTAATTATTAACCATAACAATAAACTTAACCACAATCAACTCTCAAAAGATTTAGAACACAGTGATTTTTATGTATATCTATCACACTATTATGTTGATAATGTTATTAAAGAGTATTATATAACAGAAAATCTGCATAAATTAAAAAATATTCCTAACCCATTAAGCTTTAAAACTTTTTTTGACACCAACAAAATTCAAGACAAACAAAAAGAAATTTTAGTAGTTGGTAGATATGATGAAAGTCAAAAAAAAATTTCGAGAGCAATCAAG
>Susan_p2__coassemble_1762_pt1 | contig 9879 bp, 4 predicted proteins | sample Susan_p2__metabat2_low_PE_034 | metagenome-assembled genome bin Susan_p2
GAATTAACTTTGCTTCTATTAAGAATCCGATGCAGTATCCGGATTTCTTGGAAGTACAATTGAAGTCATTTCAAGACTTTCTACAGTTAGACACCCCGCCCGAAAACCGTAAGAATGACGGTTTGTACAAAGTGTTTGCGGAAAATTTTCCAATAGCAGATACTAGAAATAACTTCGTGCTCGAGTTCCTTGATTACTATATTGATCCGCCTCACTATACAATTGACGATTGTTTGGAGCGTGGTTTGACATATAGTGTCCCTTTGAAAGCTAAGTTGAAGCTTTATTGTACAGACCCCGATCATGAAGATTTTGATACCGTTATTCAGGATGTTTATTTGGGACCTATCCCTTATATGACTCCGAAGGGTACATTTGTTATCAATGGTGCAGAACGTGTCGTTGTTTCTCAGTTACATCGTTCTCCTGGTGTTTTCTTTGGTCAAAGCGTACATGCTAATGGTACAAAATTGTACTCAGCCCGTATTATCCCGTTCAAAGGTTCATGGATTGAGTTTGCAACTGACATTAATAATGTGATGTATGCATACATCGACCGTAAGAAAAAACTTCCTGTAACAACATTGTTGCGTGCCGTAGGATTTGAGAATGATAAAGACATTCTCGAAATCTTCAACTTGGCCGAAGATGTTAAGGTTAATAAGGCTAACTTGAAGAAGATTGTCGGTAGAAAACTAGCTGCCCGTGTTTTGAAAACATGGACAGAGGATTTTGTTGATGAAGATACTGGTGAAGTAGTTTCTATTGAACGTAATGAAGTTGTAATTGATCGTGAGACTGTTATTGAGCCTGAACATATTGATGTTATTTTAGAGTCTGGCGTTCAGAATATTCTCGTTCATAGAGAAGATGTAAACTTATCTGACTATTCTATTATATTCAATACGCTGCAAAAAGACCCGAGCAACTCGGAAAAAGAAGCCGTGCTGTATATTTATCGTCAGTTGCGTAATGCAGATCCTGCAGATGACGCAAGTGCTCGTGAGGTAATCAATGGCTTGTTTTTCTCTGAAAAACGTTATGACTTGGGTGAAGTAGGTCGTTACAGAATCAACAAAAAGTTGAATCTGACGACTGAAATGGATGTCAGAGTATTGACTAAACAAGATATTATTGAAATCATCAAGTATTTGATTGAATTGATTAATTCGAAGGCAGATGTTGATGATATTGACCATTTGAGTAACCGTCGTGTTCGTACAGTTGGCGAACAGTTATCTAACCAGTTTGCGATTGGTTTGGCACGTATGAGCCGTACTATACGTGAGCGTATGAATGTTCGCGACAATGAAGTATTTACTCCGATTGATTTGATCAATGCGAAGACTATTTCTTCGGTTATCAACTCATTCTTTGGAACGAATGCTTTGTCACAGTTCATGGACCAGACTAACCCGCTGGCTGAAATTACACACAAGCGTCGTTTGTCTGCTCTTGGTCCTGGTGGTCTTTCTCGTGACCGTGCGGGATTTGAAGTACGAGACGTTCACTATACTCACTATGGTCGCCTTTGTCCGATTGAGACTCCTGAAGGTCCGAACATCGGTTTGATTTCTTCTTTGTGCGTATATGCAAAAATCAATGATCTTGGTTTTATTGTAACACCATATCGTAAAGTTAAGGATGCAGTAGTAGATTTGTCTCCCGAAGGAATTGAATACTTGTCGGCTGAAGAGGAAGAAGATAAAATCATAGCACAGGGTAATGCTCCGTTGAATGACAACGGTACATTTATCCGTGAAAAAGTTAAAGCTCGTCGTGATGCAGATTATCCTGTTGTTACGCCAGATCAGGTTGAGTTGATGGACGTTGCTCCTCAGCAGATTGCGTCAATCGCGGCTTCTTTGATTCCGTTCCTTGAGCATGATGATGCAAACCGTGCATTGATGGGTTCAAACATGATGAGACAGGCTGTTCCTTTGTTAAAGACAGAAGCTCCTATCGTAGGTACAGGTATCGAGAAACAGTTGTGTGAAGACTCACGTACACAGATTGCTGCTGAAGGTGATGGCGTAATTGAGTTCGTTGATGCTACTACTATCCGGATTCTGTATGACCGTACAGAGGATGAGGAATTTGTAAGCTTTGAACCGGCATTGAAGGAATATAGAATTCCAAAATTCCGTAAGACTAACCAAAGCATGACTATCGACTTGCGTCCTATCTGTAATAAGGGACAGCGTGTTAAGAAAGGAGATATCCTTACTGAAGGTTATTCTACTGCTAATGGTGAATTGGCTTTGGGTAAGAACTTGCTTGTAGCTTACATGCCTTGGAAGGGATACAACTACGAGGATGCTATCGTTTTGAATGAACGAGTGGTTCGCGAAGATATTCTGACTTCTGTACATGTTGACGAATATATTTTGGAAGTTCGTGAAACTAAACGTGGAATGGAAGAGCTTACTTCGGATATTCCTAATGTTAGTGAAGAAGCTACCAAAGATTTGGATCAGAATGGTATCGTTCGCATCGGTGCTCGTATTGAGCCGGGTGATATTCTTATTGGTAAAATTACTCCGAAGGGTGAATCGGATCCTTCACCTGAAGAAAAATTGCTGCGCGCTATTTTCGGTGATAAGGCTGGAGATGTAAAAGATGCATCTTTGAAGGCTTCTCCTTCATTACGTGGTGTAGTTATTGATAAAAAGCTGTATAGCCGAGTTCTTAAAAACAGAAGTGAGAAGAGTGCAGACAAAGCTTTGATGCCGAAGCTGAATGAAGAGTTTGAGGAAAAGGCTGCTGCGTTGAAGACAATTCTGGTAGATAAGCTTTTGATTCTTACTGCTGATAAAGTATCGCAAGGAGTAAAAGACTATTTGGGTACGGAAGTTATTGCTAAGGGTGCTAAGTTTACGAAGCGTGACCTAGAAGTCTTGGATTATACTATTATTCAGTTGAGCAAATGGACAAATGATGACCACAAGAATGCAATGATTCGTGATCTTGTGATGAATTATTTGAAGAAATACAAAGAACTTGATGCTGAACTGAAACGTAAGAAGTTTGCTATCACAATTGGTGATGAGCTTCCTTCAGGTATTATCCAGATGGCTAAAGTTTATATTGCTAAGAAACGTAAAATCGGTGTTGGTGATAAGATGGCCGGTCGTCACGGTAATAAAGGTATCGTTTCACGTGTAGTACGTCAAGAGGATATGCCATTCTTGGCTGATGGTACACCGGTTGATATTGTTTTGAATCCGTTGGGTGTGCCTTCTCGTATGAACATCGGTCAGATATTTGAGGCTGTATTGGGACGTGCCGGTAAAGAGCTGGGCGTAAAATTTGCGACTCCGATTTTTGATGGTGCTACTCTTGAAGATTTGGACAAGTGGACAGATAAAGCTGGTTTGCCTCGTTATTGTAAGACGTATCTGTACGATGGTGGAACAGGTGAGCAGTTTGACCAGCCGGCAACTGTAGGTGTAACTTATATGTTGAAATTGGGACACATGGTTGAAGATAAGATGCATGCACGTTCTATCGGTCCGTACTCACTGATTACTCAGCAGCCATTGGGTGGTAAAGCACAGTTTGGTGGTCAGCGTTTTGGAGAAATGGAGGTTTGGGCTATCGAAGCATTCGGTGCGGCTCATATTCTTCAGGAAATTTTGACAATCAAGTCTGATGACGTTGTTGGACGTTCTAAGGCTTATGAAGCAATTGTTAAGGGAGATCCAATGCCAACTCCAGGTATCCCAGAATCTCTGAACGTATTGTTGCATGAGCTGAGAGGTCTGTGCTTAAGTATCAACTTGGAATAAATATATAACTCTTTACATTATAAATAAGAAGTATGGCTTTTAGAAAAGAAACTAAGATAAAGAGTAATTTCTCGAAGATTACGATCGGACTTGCATCGCCTGAAGAAATTCTTGAGAATTCAAGCGGTGAAGTTCTGAAACCTGAGACCATCAACTATCGTACCTACAAGCCTGAACGTGATGGTTTGTTCTGTGAACGTATCTTCGGACCTGTAAAAGACTATGAATGTCATTGCGGAAAGTACAAGCGTATTCGTTATAAGGGTATTGTTTGTGACCGTTGTGGTGTCGAAGTCACAGAGAAAAAAGTACGTCGTGAACGCATGGGACATATTCAGTTGGTTGTTCCTGTTGCGCATATTTGGTATTTCCGCTCATTGCCTAATAAAATTGGTTATTTGTTGGGATTGCCGACTAAAAAGCTCGACGCAATTATATATTATGAGCGTTATGTAGTTATTCAGCCAGGTATTAAAGCAGAGGATGGTATTAATGCATTCGATTTGCTGACAGAAGAAGAATACTTGGATATTATGGAAGCACTTCCAAAGGAAAATCAATATTTGGAAGATAGCGATCCAAATAAGTTCATCGCAAAAATGGGTGCGGAAGCCATTTATGATTTGCTGACTCGTTTGGATTTGGATGCGCTTTCATATGAATTGCGTCATAAAGCAAACAATGATTCTTCTCAGCAGCGTAAGAATGAAGCTTTGAAACGCTTGCAGGTTGTAGAGTCATTCCGTGCTTCTAGAGGCCGTAATAAACCGGAATGGATGATTGTCCGTATTGTTCCGGTTATTCCACCCGATTTACGACCTCTTGTGCCATTGGATGGTGGCCGTTTTGCGACATCGGATTTGAATGACTTGTATCGCCGTGTTATTATCCGTAATAACCGTTTGAAACGACTTATTGAAATCAAAGCGCCTGAAGTTATCTTGCGTAATGAAAAACGTATGCTTCAGGAAGCTGTAGACTCATTGTTTGACAATTCGCGTAAGTCAAGTGCGGTTAAAACTGATGCTAACCGTCCGTTGAAGTCGCTTTCTGATAGCTTGAAAGGTAAACAGGGACGTTTCCGTCAGAACTTGCTGGGTAAACGTGTTGACTATTCTGCACGTTCGGTAATTGTCGTTGGTCCGGAATTGAAGATGGGCGAATGCGGTATCCCTAAACTGATGGCTGCGGAACTTTACAAACCGTTTATCATTCGAAAACTGATTGAACGCGGTATTGTGAAGACTGTTAAATCTGCTAAAAAGATTGTAGACCGTAAGGAGCCTGTTATTTGGGACATCCTTGAGCATGTAATGAAAGGTCATCCCGTATTGCTGAACCGTGCTCCGACACTGCACCGTCTAGGTATTCAGGCATTCCAGCCGAAGATGATTGAAGGTAAAGCTATTCAGTTGCATCCGTTGGCTTGTACTGCATTTAACGCCGACTTTGACGGTGACCAGATGGCCGTTCACTTGCCTTTGAGTAATGAGGCTATTTTGGAGGCTCAGATGCTGATGCTTCAGTCACATAATATTCTGAACCCTGCAAACGGTGCACCTATTTCAGTGCCTGCACAGGATATGGTTCTTGGTTTGTATTATATTACTAAACTGAGAAAAGGCGCTAAAGGTGAAGGCTTGATTTTCTACGGTCCTGAAGAAGCATTGATTGCATACAATGAAGGAAAAGTTGATATCCACGCTATTGTAAGTGTTGTAGCCAAAGACTTGGATGAAAATGGCAATATTGTGGATAAGATGATAAAGGAAACTTCTGTTGGTCGTGTTATTGTAAATGAAATTGTACCAGCAGAATGTGGATATATTAACACTGTCATTTCGAAAAAGTCATTGCGCGACATCATCAGCGATGTAATTAAAGCGGTTGGTGTAGCTCGTGCTTGTGAGTTCCTTGACGGTATCAAGAACTTGGGTTATAAGATGGCCTTCGAAGGAGGTCTGTCATTCAACTTGGGTGATATTATTATTCCGAAAGAAAAGGAAGAGCTGGTTAAACGTGGTAATGAGGAAATCGAACAGATTATGATGAACTATAACATGGGTTTCATCACCGATAACGAACGTTATAATCAGGTTATTGATACATGGACTCACGTAAACAGCGACTTGTCTGATATCTTGTACAAGACCATTAAGAATGACGACCAAGGATTTAACTCTGTATTTATGATGTTGGATTCTGGAGCCCGTGGTTCTAAAGAACAGATTCGTCAGTTGTCTGGTATGCGTGGTTTGATGGCTAAGCCACAGAAAGCAGGAGCTGAAGGAGCACAGATTATCGAAAACCCGATTCTTTCTAACTTTAAGGAAGGTTTGTCAGTGTTGGAGTACTTTATTTCTACTCACGGTGCTCGTAAGGGTCTTGCCGATACTGCGTTGAAAACAGCCGATGCCGGATACTTGACTCGTCGTTTGGTTGACGTATCGCATGATGTTATTATCAATGAAGAAGACTGCGGTACATTGCGTGGTTTGGTTTGTACGGCTCTTAAGAATAATGATGAAGTTATTGCTACGCTGTATGAACGAATTCTTGGACGTGTATCAGTCCATGATATTATTCATCCAACAACAGGTGAGTTGCTTGTTGCCGGTGGAGAAGAGATAACAGAATCAGTGGCTCAGAAAATCGAAGAATCTCCTATTGAAAGTGTTGAGATTCGTTCGGTATTAACTTGTGAGTCGAAAAAAGGTGTATGTGCGAAGTGTTATGGACGTAACCTTGCTTCAAGTAAGATGGTTCAGAAGGGTGAGGCTGTAGGTGTTATTGCAGCACAGTCTATTGGTGAGCCGGGTACCCAGTTGACATTGCGTACATTCCATGCCGGTGGTATCGCAGGAAACATGGCTGCAAATGCAAGTATTGTTGCTAAGAATCCTGCCCGTCTTGAGTTTGAAGAACTGAGAACAGTTGATGCTGTAGAAGAAAGTGGTGAAGCTGTTAAAGTTGTGGTGGGCCGTCTGGCTGAACTTCGCTTTGTTGATGTAAACACTGGTATCGTACTTTCTACACATAATGTTCCTTATGGTTCTAAACTGTATGCCCTGGACGGTGATGTTGTGGAAAAAGGCAAGTTGATTGCAAAATGGGATCCGTTTAACGCTGTTATCGTAACAGAAGTAGGAGGTAAGATTGACTTTGAATCAGTAATAGAAAATGTAACTTATAAGGTAGAATCGGATGAAGCTACTGGTTTGCGTGAAATTATCATTACTGAGTCGAAAGATAAGACTAAGATTCCTTCTTTACATATTACAGATGAAAAGGGAGGTATTCTTCGTACTTACAACTTACCGGTAGGTGGCCACGTTGTGGTTGAAGATGGGCAAACAGTAAAAGCGGGTGATATTTTGGTTAAGATACCTCGCGCCGTAGGTAAGGCTGGTGATATTACCGGTGGTTTGCCTCGTGTTACAGAATTGTTCGAAGCTCGTAATCCATCTAACCCTGCTGTAGTTTCTGAAATTGATGGTGAAATTACAATGGGTAAGATTAAACGTGGTAACCGTGAAATTATTGTGACTTCCAAGACAGGTGAGGTTAGGAAGTATCTTGTTGCATTGTCTAAGCAGATTCTGGTACAGGAAAATGATTATGTTCGTGCAGGTACGCCTCTGTCGGATGGAGCAATAACTCCTGCTGATATTTTGGCTATTAAAGGTCCTACAGCTGTACAAGAGTATATTGTGAACGAAATTCAGGACGTATATCGTCTGCAGGGTGTGAAGATTAACGATAAGCACTTTGAGATTATTGTACGTCAAATGATGCGTAAAGTTCAGATTGACGAGCCTGGAGATACACGTTTCTTGGAACAACAGACTGTTGATAAAATGGAATTTATGGAAGAGAACGATCGAATTTGGGGCAAGAAAGTGGTTGTAGATGCAGGCGACTCTACTACACTTCAGCCGGGTCAGATTGTAACTGCCCGTAAATTGCGTGATGAAAACAGTATGTTGAAACGTCGTGATATGAAGTTGGTTCAGGTCAGAGATGCTGTTCCTGCAACATCTACTCAGATTCTGCAGGGTATTACACGTGCTGCATTGCAAACATCTAGCTTTATGTCTGCTGCTTCATTCCAGGAAACTACTAAGGTTCTTAATGAGGCTGCAATTAACGGTAAGACTGACCGCTTGGAAGGTATGAAAGAAAATGTAATATGCGGACACTTGATTCCTGCAGGTACAGGTCAGCGTGAATTCGACAAGATTATTGTTGGCTCAAAAGAAGAATATGATCGCATTCTGGCAAACAAAAAGAATGTATTAGATTATAGTGAAGTTGAGTAAGAATATTTCTTATGCATAATTTTTTAATAAGGGTAAAAGGCTTGAGTCCTTTTACCCTTATTTTTTATCAGGCGGGTAGAGCTTATTATAAAGGAATAATCAGAATGGTTTGCAATGCGCTAAGCACTTTTGTGATGTAACAGAAATGTATGTTTTCTTATTTTTACTGTGATGTTTTTGGGTGTTTAGAAGTTATCCCATAATATTTTTGCTTTTTTTTGTAGGAGGATAGAAGTTTTTTTCTACTTTTGTGCTGAGTTAAAAAACATATAATAATAAATATCATGGAAAACGAAAACACAAATAATCCAAATCAGTTGCAAATTGAATTGAAAGAGGACGTAGCTCAAGGTACTTATTCTAACTTGGCAATAATAACACATTCGACATCAGAGTTCATTATTGATTTTGTACGTATCATGCCAGGATTGCCAAAGGCAGGCGTTCAGTCACGTATTGTTATGACTCCAGAGCATGCTAAACGTCTGATGTATGCTTTGCAAGATAATGTAGCAAAGTATGAAGCAAACTTTGCACCGATTAGAATGCCAGAAGAGCAAGCTGCAGCTCAGGCTCAAGGTAGCAAAACATTTGTACCGCCGTTGAGTGATTTTAAAGGAGAGGCATAATTTGGAATAAAAAAGTTAATTAATGGCCCATTCTGCATTTTTTTTTGCGGGGTGGGCCATTTAATTCTTTTAAAGTATTTGTTTATTAAAAAGTTATTTGTAATTTTGCAACCCAAAATGTATAGTTTTGATTTTGAAGAAGAAAAACAATAAACAATATATAATAATTAAAAATCAAACAAAATGCCTACTATTCAACAATTAGTAAGAAAAGGAAGAACGGTTTTGGTTGAGAAAAGTAAGTCGCCTGCACTTGACTCTTGTCCTCAGAGACGTGGTGTTTGTGTTCGCGTTTACACAACAACTCCTAAGAAACCGAACTCAGCAATGCGTAAAGTTGCTCGTGTGCGTCTGACAAACTCTAAAGAGGTTAACTCTTACATTCCGGGTGAAGGACACAACTTGCAGGAGCACTCAATCGTGTTGGTTCGTGGTGGTCGTGTGAAGGACCTTCCGGGTGTGCGTTATCATATTGTTCGTGGAACATTGGATACAGCAGGTGTAGCTGGTCGTACACAGAGACGTTCTAAATATGGTGCTAAACGTCCAAAACCAGGACAGGCTCCAGCAGCAGCTAAAGGAAAGAAAAAATAATAGCTGATTAAAATTTACTTTTTATTAAACGTTTTGGTTTGTTGGAATAAGCTTTAAGGTTGAGTAAATACCTCAGAGGAGGTGTTGAAGAAAACAGAATGCAGCCCCAAACAAAAACACAATTTTCAAAACAAATGAGAAAAGCAAAACCAAAAAAACGTGTGATCCTTCCGGATCCAGTATTTAACGATCAGAAGGTTTCAAAATTTGTAAACCACCTGATGTATGATGGTAAGAAAAATACTTCTTACGAAATTTTTTACAAAGCTCTTGAAACAGTATCTACCAAACTTCCTAATGAAGAAAAATCAGCTTTGGAAGTATGGAAAAAAGCTTTGGATAATGTTACTCCTCAACTGGAAGTTAAATCTCGCCGTGTAGGTGGTGCAACATTCCAGGTTCCAACTGAAATTCGTCCTGACCGTAAGGAGTCAATCTCAATGAAGAATATGATTGCTTTCGCTCGTAAACGTGGCGGTAAATCAATGGCTGATAAATTGGCTGCTGAAATCTTGGACGCTTATAACGAACAGGGTGGTGCATTCAAAC
>Susan_p2__coassemble_2140_pt1 | contig 8201 bp, 7 predicted proteins | sample Susan_p2__metabat2_low_PE_034 | metagenome-assembled genome bin Susan_p2
ACAGATGCTGGGGACTTTTTTGTTTATCAATGTCAAGAACTTTTCTGAAAGTGTTTTTAAGTGTTGCTTTCTATCTCTTTTCTTTGATTTATATCAAGACAACTCATATTGAAATGTTGTAATTTTGCATCGCGAAATAATAAAGAAAGATTGTATTGTGGATATATCTGTTCGTCAGTCAAATATTCGTAAAGGGTTAGGTAAACTGGTTGTTCCTATTTTTATTGAAACGCTTCTGATTATGATGTTGGGAGCTATTGACACAATCATGTTGAGCCAGTATTCGGATAACAGTGTTGCAGCTGTAGGTGTTGTTAACCAGTTGGTTATGTTCGCTTTTCTGATATTTGAAGTCATCAATATTGGGACATCTGTACTTTGTTCACAATATCTGGGCGCCAGATTAGAGAAAAAAATGGTACAAGTAGTAGGTGTATCTTTGTTGCTTAATCTGGTTTTCGGATTATTGGTAAGTGCTATATTACACTTTGGGGCCGGGGCTTTATTGCAGATGATGGGATTGAGGCCATCTTTAATGGAAGACGGAGTGAACTATATGCAGATTGTTGGAGCTTTTGCCTTTTTTCAGGCTATGTCACTTACGATATCGGCTTCACTTCGTAGCGTAAATAAGGCAATTTATCCGATGATGGTTACTGTATTGGTTAACCTCATGAATATTATTGGTAATTATACACTGATTTTTGGTAAGTTTGGCTTTCCTGAAATGGGAGTAGAAGGAGCAGCAATATCTACAGCATTTGCACGTGGAGTAAGTATGCTGATACTATTTGTGGTATTGTTTAAAAAGCATATCAAGACTTTTCCATTATCATACTTTAAGCCTTTTCCATTCATAGAACTCAAGAATCTTCTTAAGATAGGCCTCCCTTCTGCTGGTGAAAATATGTCTTATAGCTTTTCACAAGTTGTCTTGACGTATTTCATTAATATGTTGGGCAATGAAGCATTGGCAACGCGTACGTATGTTGTTAATATTGTTATGTTTGTCTACCTTTTTGCAATTGCGATGGCGCAGGGAGGTGCTATAACAATCGGACATCTGGTGGGGCAGAAAAAAATAAGGGCTGCTTATCTTTTGGGGAAATATGTGATGCGCTGGTCTATTTTTGTATCTCTTTCATTATCTTGCTTGTGGGCTTTGGGAGGCCCTTGGATTTTTGATATGCTGACGGATAATGAGGCGATTGTGCAATTGGGTATTCATATTTTATTTGTAGATATCATCCTAGAAGTTGGGCGAGCAGTAAATATTTATGCAACAAATGCACTACGATCGGCCGGGGATGTCAATTATCCGTTTTATGTGGGAGTAGTGGTTCAGTGGAGTATTGCTGTTGGTTTAGGATATTTATTGGGAATTCACTGGACCTTGGGATTAGTTGGAATGTGGTGTGCATTCCTGCTTGATGAGAATATCCGAGCGGTAATTTTTATCCATAGATGGAACAGTATGAAATGGGCAAAAAAAGCTTTTGTTGAATAATTATTATTTTGCAAACTTTATGTGCACTAAATTTAAAATAGTCAATTATTTATCTTAACTTTGCAGTCTGATAATTATCATTTTATATATAGAATTTGATTATGGAGCTCGATTTATTGACGGCTATTTCTCCAATTGATGGCCGATACAGAAGCAAAGCGGGAGCTTTGGCTGCTTATTTCTCAGAATATGCACTTATTAAATATCGTGTGCAGGTAGAAATTGAATATTTTATTGCGTTGTGTGAGTTGCCTTTGCCGCAGTTGGCTGATTTTGATAAGGCACGCTTTGATTCTCTGCGTAATATTTATTTGAATTTTAGTGAACAGGATGCAGCTCGTATCAAGGAAATTGAAAGTGTAACTAATCATGATGTCAAAGCTGTAGAATACTTTATCAAAGAACAGTTTGATAAACTGGGTGGACTCGAGGCATATAAAGAGTTTATTCATTTTGGCTTGACCTCACAGGATATCAACAATACATCAGTTCCTTTGTCAATAAAAGAAGCACTGGAAGAAGTTTATTATCCGAACATTCAGAAATTGATAGACCAACTGACTGCTTATGCTAATGAGTGGGCTTCTATACCGATGTTGGCCAAGACACATGGTCAGCCGGCTTCTCCAACTCGTTTGGGTAAGGAAATTATGGTCTTTGCTTATCGTTTGAACCGCCAGTTGACTATGTTGAAATCATGTCCGATTACAGCTAAGTTTGGTGGTGCAACAGGAAACTATAATGCGCACCATGTAGCATATCCAAACTTTGACTGGAAAGCATTTGGAAATAAATTTGTTGCAGAAAAACTGGGACTTGAACGTGAAGAATACACTACACAGATATCAAATTATGATAACTTGGGTGCGATCTTTGATGCAATGAAGCGTATCAATACAATCATGATTGATATGAACCGTGATTTTTGGCAATATATTTCCATGGAATATTTTAAACAGAAAATCAAAGCAGGTGAAGTTGGTTCGAGTGCTATGCCTCATAAAGTGAACCCGATTGACTTTGAAAATGCAGAAGGAAATCTGGGAATGGCAAACGCAGTTCTTGAACATCTTTCGTCTAAGTTGCCTGTTTCACGTTTGCAGCGTGACTTGACAGACTCTACCGTGTTGCGTAATATTGGTGTACCTTTTGGTCATACTATAATTGCAATCCAGAGTTCATTGAAAGGATTGGGCAAACTGTTGCTGAATGAGCAGAAAATTTATGCAGACTTGGATAATTGCTGGAGTGTAGTGGCCGAAGCAATACAGACTGTTTTGCGTCGCGAGGCTTATCCGCATCCTTATGAAGCGCTGAAAGCGTTGACACGTACTAATCAAGCTATCAATGAAGCTTCAATTAAAGACTTTATTGAGACTCTGAATGTAAGTGAGGAAATCAAGGAGGAACTTCGTGCTATTACTCCGCATAATTATACCGGAATTTAATTTCAAGCTAAAAATAGAAGAAAGCCTGTGAGGGCGAAATATTAATTAAAGAAAAAGTACAATGAACACTGAAAAAGAAAACAGACAGTATGGTGCCAATGGTAACCAGAATGTCAGCCGTGATGGTTATAGTAGATCGTATAACAAATACAACAGAACTGAAGGAGGAAATAAGCCGTATCGCTCTTTTAATCGCGAAGGTAGCGAACGTTCTTACCGTCCGAATAATAATGGAGCTGAACGTTCTTACCGTCCGAATAATAATGGAGTTGAACGTTCTTACCGTCCGAATAATAATGGAGCTGAACGTTCTTCTTATAATCCTCGTTTTAATAATGGTGAACGCCCGCAGCGTTCTTCTTACGGTAACAACCGTTCTTATGGAAATAGCTGGCCGGGTGCAAATAATGGTGAACGTTCTTCGTACAATCCTCGTTTTAATAACGGTGAACGTCCACAGCGTCCTTCTCAGCGTTTTAGCCAGGATGGCGAACAGCGTTCACGTTTCAATAAAGGATATCAGAAAGTGGGAGATCAGCAGCGTTCATTCCGTCCTCGCTTTGCACAGGGAACTGAAGGAGGAAGACCGCAACAGCCTCGTCGTCAGCGTTCTGCAGACTATAATCCGAATGCTAAATATAGCATGAAGAAGCAGATTGAATATAAGGATGTGTTGACAGATCCGAATGAACCTATCCGCTTGAATAAATTTTTGGCAAATGCAGGTATTTGCTCGCGTAGAGAAGCTGATGAATTTATTACTGCAGGTATCGTAAGTGTAAATGGTGAAATTGTAACTGAGTTGGGTACAAAAATCAAACGTACTGATGAGGTGAAATTCCATGATCAGCCGGTAACTGTAGAACGTAAAGTTTATGTCCTGCTGAACAAACCTAAAGATTGTGTAACCACCTCAGATGACCCTCAGGAACGTAAAACTGTAATGGATTATGTAAAAGGCGCTTGCAAGGAACGTATTTATCCGGTAGGACGTCTGGACCGTAATACGACAGGTGTGCTGTTGCTGACAAATGACGGTGACTTGGCTTCTAAGCTGACTCATCCTAAATATCTGAAAAAGAAGATTTACCATGTTTATTGTGATAAGAATGTAACAAAAGTTGATTTGGATCAGATTGTTTCGGGTATCACATTGGATGATGGTGAAATTCATGCTGACGCTATCAGCTATGCTTCGGATACAGATAAGTCACAGGTAGGCATTGAAATTCATTCTGGAAAGAATCGTATTGTTCGTCGTATCTTTGAATCTCTGGGATATCGAGTTATTAAACTGGACCGTGTATATTTTGCCGGACTTACTAAGAAAGGACTTCGTCGTGGCGACTGGCGCTATTTGACAGAACAGGAAGTGAATATCCTTAGAATGGGTTCTTTTGAATAAAAGATAGATTATTTATGACATTCTGAATAAAGCGGAAATTATTTTCTCTTTGTTCAGAATGTCCATTTATATAAAGGAACGGCTTGAAAAAGCTATGTATTAACAAAATAAAAGCGAATCAATAATAATGGAAACAATTCGTAGAACAAAGATTGTTGACCTGTTGAAATCACGTGATTTCGGTACTATGGTCAATGTGAAAGGTTGGGTGCGTACCCGTCGTGGTAGTAAGCAGGTAAACTTTATTGCCTTGAATGATGGTTCTACTATTCATAATATACAGGTGGTTGTTGATTTGGCCAACTTTGATGAAGAAGTGCTCAAACAGATTACAACCGGTGCTTGTATCAGCGTTAACGGAGAGCTAGTAGAATCAGTAGGAGCTGGACAGGCTGCAGAAATTCAGGCGTGTGAAATCGAGGTACAGGGAACTTGCGACAATACTTATCCGTTGCAGAAGAAAGGTCACTCTATGGAGTTCTTGAGAGAAATTGCTCACTTGCGTCCTCGTACCAATACATTTGGAGCAGTTTTCCGTATTCGTCATAACATGGCAATTGCAATTCATAAATTCTTCCATGATCGTGGCTTCTTCTATTTCCACACCCCACTTATTACAGCTTCTGACTGTGAAGGTGCCGGCCAGATGTTTCAGGTTACAACCATGAATCTGTATGACTTGAAGAAAGACGAAAACGGTTCTATTATTTATGATAATGACTTTTTTGGCAAGCAGGCAAGTTTGACTGTTTCTGGTCAGCTGGAAGGCGAGTTGGCGGCTACAGCTTTAGGCGCTATTTATACATTTGGTCCTACTTTCCGTGCTGAAAACTCAAATACTCCACGCCATTTGGCTGAATTCTGGATGATTGAGCCAGAAGTAGCTTTCAATGATATCAATGATAACATGGATTTGGCAGAGGAATTTATTAAATATTGCGTTCAGTGGGCTTTGGATAATTGTTATGATGATGTGAAGTTCTTGAATGACATGTTTGATAAAGGTTTGATAGAACGTCTGCAAGGTGTCCTTAAGGAAAGCTTCGTTCGTCTTCCTTATACAGAAGGTATCAAGATTCTGGAAGAAGCTGTTGCAAACGGTTATAAATTTGAATTCCCGGTATATTGGGGAGCTGACCTGGCTTCTGAACATGAGCGTTTCTTGGTTGAAAACCACTTTAAACGTCCGGTTATTCTGACTGACTATCCGAAGGAAATCAAAGCCTTCTATATGAAGCAGAATGAAGATGGAAAGACAGTTCGTGCTATGGATGTTTTATTCCCAAAAATTGGTGAAATTATTGGAGGTTCTGAACGTGAGGCTGATTATGATAAACTGATGACTCGTATTCAGGAACTGAATATCCCAATGAAAGATATGTGGTGGTATCTCGATACACGTAAGTATGGTTCATGTCCTCACTCAGGATTCGGACTTGGTTTTGAGCGTTTGCTGTTGTTTGTTACAGGTATGGCTAATATTCGTGATGTGATTCCATTCCCACGTACTCCGCGTAATGCAGAATTCTAATTTTGATTATATTTATTGAATAAGTGAAGTCTCGTTTTATTGTAAAATAGAACGGGACTTTTTTTATTTTGGAATTATATAGCTCCATTTTTATTTCTTTCCCTTTTTCTTGAAAATAAACAGGTTATTATTGACGTATTTAATATATTTTTTTTATATTTGTGAAACAAGCAAGCAAAACCTAAAATATTATGCTTATGAAAACACGCTTTTTTTCTTTATTGGCAGCCATGCTGCTTTTCGTTGTGACAGGAATCACTGCGCAAGAAACTGCCGTAACTAAGCCTGCTGATTTGGCTGGTGTTTGGCAGATGTGCTTTTATACTTCAGCACAGCCAAATATGCCAGGTGAATTGAAGACAAGTAACTCACTTAAAATTTTGTCAGAAGATGGGAAATTTACAAATTTGGTGATGATGCCTGGACAAGGAGCAATCATAATAGGTTCAGGAACTTATAAACAAACTGCAAATAATGCTTATACAGAAACTGTAGAAAAGAACTTGCATTTGCCCCAGCTAGTGGGAACAGATAATGTGTTGTACTTTGAAATGAAAGGCGGCGATGTAATGGTCTTGAAATTTTTTGTAAATAAAGATATCAATGGAAATGTGATAGATTCTTGGTACTATGAAACCTGGAAACGCGTGAAAATGCCTACCTCTTATCCGCAAAATATTATTAGATAACCATCAGTTGGTATATAAGTGCGGAGCTACTTTTGTATTGTTGCAGAAGTAGCTCCGCTTGCTTTTTATATAGTTATAATTAATGGCTTAATAGTTTGGCATGAAAAATAAAAATAGCTAAAACCTTAATATATCGGAGGAAAACTGTGATTTAATTTTGTTAGTTTCGGGAAAAGTCGTATCTTTGCAAGCCGATTATTATCAAATAGAGATAAAAGTCTTTATGTGTTTTATCTTTCTTTGTCCGGGAAGGGTAAAGGCATAAGAATTGTTTTTTAGTAGTTAACATTTAAAAAAGAATTAAGAGTGGATACTTTAAGTTACAAGACCATTTCTGCAAACAAGGAAACTGCGACTAAAGAATGGGTCGTAGTTGATGCTACCGATCAGGTTGTAGGCCGTCTCGGTGCTAAAGTTGCGAAACTGTTGAGAGGTAAGTACAAACCAAACTTCACCCCTCATGTAGACTGCGGTGATAACGTAATTATCATCAATGCAGACAAAGTGAAATTTACAGGTAACAAATGGAATGACAAAATTTACCTGAGCTATACTGGTTATCCAGGCGGTCAGCGTGAAATTACTCCTGCTCGTTTGATGGCTAAACCAAATGGCGCTGAAAAATTGATGAAGAGAGTAGTAAAGGGTATGCTTCCTAAAAATCGTCTTGGTGACAAATTGCTGGGTAACCTTTATGTTTACGCTGGCAGCGAACACAAGCACGAAGCACAGACTCCGAAAGTAATCGATATTAACACACTTAAATAATAAAGAATGGAAGTAGTAAATGCATTAGGCAGACGTAAACGCGCAATTGCTCGCGTATTCGTAAGCGAAGGTACAGGAAAGATTACTATTAACAAGAGAGACCTTGCAGAGTACTTTCCATCAACTATTCTGCAGTATGTAGTGAAACAGCCTCTGACTAAATTGGATGCTGCTGAAAAATATGATATTAAAGTAAATTTGTGTGGTGGTGGTTTTACCGGACAGTCTCAGGCTTTGCGTTTGGCAATTGCTCGTGCTTTGGTAAAAATCAACGCAGAAGACAAAAAAGCTCTTCGTGCAGAAGGCTTCATGACTCGTGATTCTCGTTCTGTTGAACGTAAGAAACCAGGACGTCCTAAAGCACGTAGAAGATTCCAGTTCAGTAAACGTTAATTTTGGGTTTATAAGTTTGTTGTTTGTAAGTTTGTCGGAATCGGCTATATATGGCAAATGTATTCTGAACTTAAAAACTCAAAACTAAGACTGAAAAAAGCGTTTAGTATCTAAACTGTCAGGATTCTGGATTTGGACTACCCGGCAGTTGGTTCAGTAAACAAAAAAGAAAGTAAACGATTTAAAGAATTTCAAGATGTCAAGAATAAATTTTGATACATTGTTGGAGGCTGGTTGCCACTTCGGACACCTTAAAAGAAAGTGGAACCCTGCAATGGCTCCTTATATTTTCATGGAACGCAACGGTATTCATATCATCGATTTGAACAAAACTGTTGCTAAAGTTGAAGAAGCTGCTGAAGCTTTGAAACAAATCGCAAAATCAGGAAAGAAAATCCTGTTCGTTGCTACTAAGAAACAAGCTAAACAAGTTGTAGCTGAGAAAGCTGCTTCTGTAAAT
>Susan_p2__coassemble_2837_pt1 | contig 6367 bp, 7 predicted proteins | sample Susan_p2__metabat2_low_PE_034 | metagenome-assembled genome bin Susan_p2
TTTAATATAACACAGATTACTTATAACTAAAATTAAAAGAAAAGAATGAAAATGGCCATTAGAGTTGCTTTTTATGTAATAGTTCCTTAGCTTTGTAAAAATTTTAAAAAAAACATATATACCTATTTATATATATTATGTCTATTATCGAAATAACTTCTCTTAATCATCCTGGAGTTGAAGTTTTCAGTATGCTTACCGAAGCACAGTTGCGCAATAAACTGGAACCGGATAAAGGAGTGTTTATAGCCGAAAGTCCTAAAGTCATTCAAGTTGCCTTGAATGCCGGATATGAACCACTTGCCATCTTGTGCGAGCAAAAACATATTACCGGTGACGCTGGTGCTATCCTTGCACAATGTGGTGATATACCAGTCTATACAGGTTGTCGCGAATTGCTTGCTTCACTTACGGGATATGTATTGACTCGTGGAGTGCTTTGTGCCATGCGCCGGCCCCCTGTACGGCAAGTGGCAGAGGTCTGTGTGGGAGCTCAAAGAGTAGTGGTGATTGATGGAGTAGTAGATACTACGAATATCGGGGCAATATTTAGGGCTGCTGCAGCTTTAGGTATCGATGCCGTACTGCTGACACGAAACTCTTGCGATCCCCTGAATCGCAGAGCAGTAAGGGTATCTATGGGTTCAGTCTTTTTAGTGCCTTGGACATGGTTAGACGGTCCGGTTACAGAATTGGAACAGCTCGGTTTTAAAACAGTTGCAATGGCACTTACAGACAATTCTGTTCCTATTGATAGTCCGCTGTTGGCTGCAGAACCGCGTTTGGCCATCGTAATGGGAACCGAGGGTGATGGCTTGCCGACCGAAACAATAGCTGCTACAGACTATGTGGCACGTATTCCTATGGCTTACGGTGTCGATTCGCTGAATGTAGCTGCTGCCGCAGCCGTTGCCTTTTGGGAGTTGCGGGTTAAGAGATAATAATTGCAAATTATAAATTTAATACTATACGGAAAATATCAATAAAATGAAAAGAAAAATTTTTACAACATTCTCATTTTTATGCTTGGCTGCTACCGTTGCCGCACAAACTGTAGGTGTAGAACCACCTGTTATGGGATGGAGTTCATGGAACACGTATCGGGTAAATATCAATGAAAATCTGATAAAGAAACAGGCCGATGCGATGGTCGAGAAAGGACTGCGCAAAGCAGGGTATCAGTTTATCAATGTAGACGACGGCTTTTTCGGTTGGCGTGATGAAAAGGGGGTGCTGCATACACATCCGGAGCGTTTCCCTAATGGAATGAAAGTAGTGGCCGATTATATTCACTCTAAAGGTTTGAAGGCCGGAATTTATTCTGAAGCGGGAAGCAATACTTGTGGCTCTATCTGGGATGCCGACAAGAATGGTATCGGAGTAGGCCTTTATGGTTACGAGCGACAGGATGCCAATCTGTTTTTCAATGAGTGGGGATTCGATTTTATAAAAATAGACTACTGCGGTGCAGGACAGCAACTGGAACTGGATGAGGAAGAGCGCTATACTGCTATCGTAGAAGCAATTCGTGAGGTCTGTCCACGCAATATCTCGTTGAATATCTGCCGATGGGCTTATCCTGGAATTTGGGTGAAAAAACTGGCACGTTCGTGGCGTATCAGCCCGGATATTGCGCCCAACTGGGAGGCTGTAAAACGCTGTATCCAAATGAATCTATATCTTTCTGCCTATGCCGGTGGCGGCCATTATAATGATATGGATATGTTGGAAATAGGTCGTGGACTGACGCGTGGCGAGGAAGAAACACATTTTGGTATGTGGTGTATCATGAGCTCGCCGTTGCTGATTGGCTGTGACCTGACTACAGTACCCGAAGCTTCACTGGAGTTATTGACGAACGATGAACTGATTGCACTGAATCAAGACCCACTGGGACTGCAGGCTTATATTGTTCAACATGAACGAGGTGGATATGTGCTGGTTAAAGATATTGAACAGAAAAGGGGTAGAGCACGTGCGGTAGCTTTATATAACCCTACGGATAATGAATGCCAGTTTGAGGTTCCGGTGAATATTCTTGAGTTTGAAGGTGCAGTTAAAGTGCGCGATTTGGTGAAGCGTAAAGATGAGGGTCGCGTTAAGGAAACCATCAAATACCGTGTTTCTGCTCATGGTGTAAAAATCTTGCGCGTGGAAGGCGAAAAGAGAACTGATCCTGTACGTTACGAAGCTGAACAGGCATACCTTAATCAGTATGATGCTTTGTTGAAACGTCCCCGCGCCGTGGCTTACCAGTCTTTCGAAGGAGCTTCTGGTGATATGACCATTTGTAACCTGGGCGGGCATAAAGATAATTATGCAGAATGGAATGAGGTGTACAGCAGTACCGGAGGAAAGTATAAACTGAAAATTCACTATGTACCGGCTGGCAAACGTGAGCGTGAAATTGAGGACCGTCGGATGGAAGTAACTGTAAACGGAAATCGTACAACGATAAGCGAATTGGAAACAGACCGTGGCAAAGGTGTATCTGTTGTGGAAATTCCGGTAGAACTGAATAAGGGATATAATGTGGTACGAATTGGAAGTCGTTATACATGGACTCCTGATTTAGACTGTCTGGTAGTTGAAGCGGTAGAGTAATAATATTTTCCTGATTTCTATTTCCTGAAGGTTCTACCAAAGTCGGTATCGGTTACAGAGAAGTGAACTGGTCTTTGCCGCGCGACCACCAGCTCATTCATACTCGTCAGCTCAATTACGATTGTACTTGGGAACGCATTCCGTCATCTCTGTGGAGCTTTGTTCCTTTGGTCGAATATCACGGGGGCGGCAAGGCTGCTACGCTTGAACCACTGAGCGAACATCTTTATGAATATAAAACACTGATGTTCCAGAATTATGGAGCAGGTGTACAGGCTTGTTATCGAGGACCGCGTTTGTATGATACTCCCGAAACAAAACAGGTCGTAACCGAAATCATCAGTTGGTATAAAAAGTATCGCCGTATCCTGAACAGTGATATCATTCACTTGCGTAAACCGGATGCACGTGATTGGGACGGACTGATGCATGTCGACCCGAAAGGCAAGGAAAAAGGTCTGGCTATGTTCTTCAATCCGACGGACGAAGTGATTATCCGCAAGATACAGTTGCCTTTGTATTATACAGGACTGACAGATAAAGTAATGATCCGTGAGCAGGAAGGAAAAGCTCTCGACGAGCAAGGAACGATACGCGACGGACTTTACGGCGGCGATTATATCCACTTCACAGACAAAGGTTATGTTTGTGTAGCCTCACATCTGATACAGTTGATGAAATAACACTAAAAGAATAAAGATGAAATAACACTAAAAGAATAAATAAGTATGAAAACAACTTTCAAGTTTGCAGGATTGTCTGCCATATTATTCGGGCAGTCGCTTTGTCTGCTTGCACAGACAGCCTGGTATAACCCGGCGGCCGATTCGCTGTTACCCATTCAGGGAAGAGCCTGGAATGCGGAAACCGGAAAGGTCTACCAGCGTTTGCCGCAGCGGGCCGAACAACTGGTCCGTAAACCCGTGTGGGACCTGTCGTTGCAGACAGCAGGACTCTATGTGAAGTTTTACACCAATGCTCCGCAAATTCAGGTGAAGTATCAGGTTACGGGGGGATTCTCGATGCCCCACATGCCGGCAACAGGTGTCAGCGGAGTAGACCTTTACACGATGGACTGCAACGGACAGCAATACTGGTGTGCGGCCAACTATCAGTTCGGTGATACGGTGCGCTATACGTATAACGACCTGACGTACCGCAACACGCACGATAAGGGAAACGAATTCACCTTGTATCTGCCTCTGTACAACGGTGTGAAGTCTTTGCAGATTGGTGTGCCCGAAGGCAGCCGCTTCGACTTCGTGCGTCCGTCGGCCGAGAAGCCGGTTGTGATATACGGAACGTCCATTGCGCAAGGAGCATGTGCCTCACGTCCTGGTATGGCCTGGACCAATATCCTGCAGCGTAAGCTGGATATGCCGGTCGTCAACCTGGGCTTTTCGGGCAACGGGCAATTGGACGAAGGTTTCTTCAAGCTCCTGTCCGAAGTAGATGCGGCAATGTATGTGATAGACTGTATGCCGAATATGACGAACGACCGTATAGAGCTGATTCGTCCGCGTCTGGAGAAAGGTATCCGTATATTGCGCAGCAAAAGCAAAGCGCCGATTCTGCTGGTAGAGCACGATGGCTATATGGGCTTTTACAGTTCGGATAAAAAAGGGGAGGAGTTCCGTAAAACCAACGAGCAGTTGCGTGCCGTATACGAATCGATGAAAGATGAAGCCGGAAACTTGCATTACATTACGTTTGATGAGCTGGCACTGTCTATGGATAGCCAGGTGGACGGAGTGCATGCTACCGACCTGGGAATGCAGCAGTATGCCGATGCTTATTATAAGAAAATAAGTGGTATCCTTTTTCCGGAACAGGCCGCTTTATCATTTACCCCAAGCAGACAGCATCGGGATTCTTTCACATACCAGTGGACAAAGCGGCATGATGAAATTCTGGATTACAATGCGGAGGTTCAGCCACAGATTGTGATGCTGGGTAACTCCATCACTCACTTTTGGGGCGGACTGCCTTACGAAAAGCGCAGAGAGGCAGATGACGTATGGCAAAAGCTGTTTAAGGGTAAGCGGGTTGTGAATCTGGGTTACGGATGGGACCGGATAGAGAATGTACAGTGGCGGGTGTTGCATGGCGAGCTGGATGGTTTTTGTGCGCAGAAGATATTTATGATGCTGGGCACCAATAATCTGGATGACAATACGGATGAGGAGATTATCCGTGGCATTGAGGAGACGGTATCCCTGATTGCCAAGAAGCAGCCGCAGGCAAAATTGTATGTGGTTAAGATTCTGCCACGCAGGGACCGCGAGGAGCGGCTGGTTAAGCTGAATGCCGGCATTGAGCAAGCTTTTGCCGGCAATGGTGCCGTGCAGGTGCTGGATCTCTCGGAGGTGCTTACGGGTAAGGACGGAAAGATAAACGAGAAGTTGTTTTCGGACGGCCTTCACCCTAATCGTGATGGCTATAAACGAATTGCCGATAAGCTGAAGCCTTACGTAAAGTAACGTTCCTGTCGGTCCGACGGAGCGTTCTTGCCGCATCATTGCAATGATAAACGTATGGCATAACTTTGCTGTACGTTTGTCTTGAATAGGATAAAACTTTGTTACAAATGTGATTGAGCTGACAAGTACGCTCGGCTTGATTGAGCAGTCGAATGAGAAAGCCGTTTTAGTGAATCGCTAGTGGTGCGAAAAACTAAAACGGCTTTTTTATGGGACTGGGAATGATGTTCATGGCTCTAATTTAGCAATTGATGAGATAGATTTGTCGAAATGTAAACCTTACAAGGATTTCGGATAAGGATTTTATCTGACAGAGATTAAGGAACAGGCCGAACAAATGGCTAAACGAACGTCGGCCATCCATGGTGGGGGACCGATTATAACTGAATTTGATTTCGATGAAGCGGCATTGCAGACTCTTTCAGTCAAAATCTTTGAAAATCCTTGCGAAGAATGGGCTTTATTTGTTATGGCCAACCGCAGCCGATATAGCGCACAGCCAACACATTGTTTTGACATTGTGATAGGTCCTGTTGCCGATGATACGATTGCTACTTTGTTTCGTAATTTTGATGATGGTATCATTGATCTGCAAATGCTTGTGAATGGTTTGAAATATAAAAAGGTCTCATCGCAGTATTTATTTCACTCGGCAGAAGCCATTAAATACTTACATAGAATATGAATAAACGGATGCAATATTTGGTAGAAGGAATTACCAAAGATATAATTGTTTATCTGATGGAGGATAACGGATATGATTTGTCGACTGCCCTCAAAGAATTCTATAACTCCGAAACTTTTGCCAAGCTTTCTGATGAAGCAACGGGACTTTATATTGAAAGTTCGGCTTATGTTTATGAGATACTGAAAGAGGAATTAAAGTATGGAAGGCTTTGATGATATCTGAAATAATGTATGTGCAAGGAATATGAATAGTCCAATAATCAAATAGAGCCTGACTACAAGTAAAATTGAGTCAGACTCTATTGTTATAAGATAAATTTTTCTATTTGCCGATGCAGTTTCAGACGGCTATTAAGTATCAACGCTTTGCAGTCCGATGGTTCAAGTGCTGTGTCCGTTTGGCCCTTGACCCGGTTTCGGCGCTGAATTCGTGGTGGAATAGTGGTTCAAGTTTTGGCTTTGTATTGAACGCTGCTATTCCGTGCTTTTTCGTGCTTTCGATGTATCCAAAGTCCCTGTTTTGCTTCCCTTGTATGAAGTCCTTTTTGCTGACTTTGTTGTGAGCAAAGATAGCGATATTTGTTGGATATTTGATG
>Susan_p2__coassemble_3962_pt1 | contig 4843 bp, 3 predicted proteins | sample Susan_p2__metabat2_low_PE_034 | metagenome-assembled genome bin Susan_p2
GTGCAGCTTATCTAACAAAGGCTGAACATCATAAGAGGGAGAATCCAAATATCCTTTATACTCGCCCGTTTCAATATCGTACATTTCATAGCCGTTTACAACGCCAAAAGTTTTATCATTATAGGGGACAAGAGAAAGACGGGGTATATACGTATTTGCATAAGTCAAAGTACCAAAAATACAAAACTTATGACAAGACGCTTCCAGCTGAATTTGCAACTTATAACGAGAACCTTTAGAACACTGACAAGCACGACATTTGCCGCAAGGGACAACCAACCAATCATTAATATAGGGGTTAAAAATCCGCTTAGGCTCAAGGCAACGTACAAAAGGATAATTTTCCATCAGCGAACAGTATCAGGTAACATAAGATAACTACCAGCAGGGGCAATTGTATCAGATTCACACTTGACTATAGTCATGTTATTTCCTTCAATATTCCATGTAGAACCACAACTACAAAAAACAAAACCTAAAACAGCACAAAATAAAATCTTTTTCATGTTTAATTACAATTTATGTTTAACAATAAAATCACGCAAAGTAGAAAGCATATCCAAACGCTTAAAAGGCAAAAGGAAAGAAATCGGCTTACCAGCACGATATACAGACCAGCGACGCAGCATAACATCCGTAAGAACAGAACGATGAGCAACAATCCAATCAAGCAAAGCTTGTTTATTAGCAAAATCAACTTGCTTACATGTAACAGAATTGAAAAGACAGTACCTCATAAGCTAAATATTTAACAGTTAGAAAATGTCCTATTTTTCAAGAATCGAGTATTTCAAGCCTCAATCCGAACGAAATATAAATATTTTATTCTGAAATGTCATATAATCAATATTATGTTTAATTAGATTTTAGGGAATTATCCCTCCCTTTCATACGTCCTCTTTGGCTGATTACTTTTCTTGTTTTGTCACTTTTCAATAAATTTCTGGTTGCCTCATTGATCATACTCCAAGCTCTGATTATCTGGTAAAACTGCTAAGAGAAAAATAAACTGCTGCAATCAAGCGTTGCTCCATTTGCGCCGCTAGTTTCACAACATATCATTACTTTGATAAACATGCGGCTTGGATATGATCTGCCTTTGTCTTAAAAATAACCGATGTTTTTCTCAACAATGATAAAGTAAACAGTCAACGCAGTTACCATGAAACGAGAGCACAAAAAAAATCCGCAAGAAACAAGTTCCTGCGGATTTTTTATTTGTTTTATCCGAACATCAATTACATACCCAGTTCTTTAGTCAGGTTTTCGTAATCAGCTTTGTTCAATTTCCAGTAAATGTTTAGCAGATAGTTACCCCACAGCTGTTTTTTGTCTGGAGCTACTTCTTTAGCCTTGTTGTAGTAAGGTTCTGCTTTAGTATACAGGTCCTTGATTTTGTTTTCGTTTTCTGCATACTTAGGATCTTCCATAGCCAGAGTTGCGTTCTGTTCTACCAGTTCCTGAGCTGGGAAGAAATAGCAGTCACCCATCTTAGAGTAAGCTTCAGCAGTCAGATTACCACCCTTAGCAACTACTTTTTCCAAAGTTGCGATAGCGTTTTCGTAATCCTTGTTTTCGTACTGCAGTACACCTTTTACATACAGGTAGTATTCAGTTTCGTTTTTAGCCAGCAGAGCGTCAATTGTAGACAGCGCTTCAGCTACTTTACCTTTCTGAATGTAGTAATCCATCAGGTTACCTACGAAATAATCCTGTGAAGGGAATCTTTCGCAACCTTCCTGAATAGCAGCCAACCACTGAGTTGAGTCTGGGTTTTCACCCTTACCTGCAACTTCTGCGATGCACATCAAAGCTCTGTAACCTTCTTCTTTGTGAGTTTTACCGATAGCAGCATATTTCATTACGGCATCTTTGTCTTCCAAAGAGTTTGCAGCCAAAGCAGCGTAGCAAGCAATCAGCGGAGTCAGTGTGTCGTTCTTAACGGCTTCTTCTCCTTCGAAGATTGGGTTACTGGCAACGTCAACATACAAACCGAAGTATTTCAATGCGTTAGCATAGTTACCTGCGTTGAAAGCATCAGAACCACCGTTAGTCAACTGAGGACGCAATGTTGCCAAAGTCTTAACCATTTTCTTTCTCAGTTTTGGCTTTTTCAGCTCACCGCTTTTTACTTTAGCCTGTTCCAGTTCGTCAGCTTTCAGATAGTATTCGTAAAGCTTAGCCAAGCTGTTGTACAATTTAGCAGTATCAGCAGAAGCGCCACCACCCGGCAAATAAAGCTTCATATTTTCTTCATCGTACATAGCTTTCTGGAAATCACCTGCCAGCATCCAAGTGTTAGGATCGTTTGCTGTTTCAGCGTTAGTCAAAGCAGGCTCGATAGTAGCTGCTGCCTTCGCCGGGTCGCTTTTCTGTGATTTGGCTTCTTTTACCACACTTACCTGAGCTGATGCGTAGCAAGCAGAAAGCAGTAAAGCCACTGTAAATAAAACTTTTCTCATAACTGTGTAAATTTAAGTAATACAAATTATATTATTTATAACTCTATTTTATCGTTTTCAGGCTGTTCCACGGTTTCTGCCTCTTCTCCACCGTTGTCTGCGTCAGTCAGTGGCTCATCTGCCGACAGGCCCGGTCCCGGAGGAATAACTCCTTCTGTATCTACATCCGAATCGGTGGATTCAGGGTCTGAATTTACCTTGCAGACTGAACCAATCTGGTCGTTGCGTTTTTCAAGGTCAATCAGACGTACACCCTGTGTAGCACGGCCCATCACGCGAACGTCAACCATCTTAAGACGGATGGTGATACCTGATTTGTTGATAATCATCAGGTCGTTCTCGTCGGTAACAGACTTGATGGCAACCAGTTTACCTGTCTTTTCTGTGATATTCAGTGTCTTGACACCCTTACCACCACGGTTAGTACAACGGTAGTCTTCGATATCGGAACGCTTGCCGTATCCGTTTTCAGAAACAACCATGATGGTTTCTTTCTGCGGGTCTTTGATGCAAATCATACCGATTACCTCGTCGCTGCCATCTTCGTCCAGCGTGATACCACGTACACCGGTTGCCGTACGGCCCATTACACGCACTGCACTTTCGTGGAAACGGATGGCACGGCCGTTGCGGTTGGCAATCACGATTTCATTGTTTCCATTGGTCATACGTACTTCGATTACCTTATCGTCTTCACGAATAGTAATTGCATTCACACCATTCTGGCGCGGACGCGAATACTGTTCCAGCACTGTCTTCTTGATGACACCGTTCTTGGTGCAGAACAATACGTAGTGACTGTTGATGAATTCCTGGTCGTTCAGGTTCTTCACACGCAGGTATGCAGTTACAGAATCTCCGGCTTCGATGTTGAGCAGGTTCTGGATAGCACGCCCCTTCGATGTCTTGTTGCCTTCGGGAATTTCGTACACCTTCAGCCAGTAGCACTTACCTTTCTGGGTAAAGAACAGCATGGTGTTGTGCATTGTAGCCGGGTAGATGTGCTCGATGAAGTCCTCATCGCGTGTCTCACTACCCTTCGAGCCTACACCACCACGATTCTGTGCGCGGAAGTCGGCCAGCGGCGTGCGCTTAATGTATCCCAGGTGCGAAATGGTGATAACCATCTCATCGTCAGCATAGAAGTCTTCCGGATTGAAGTCTTCCGAAGCGTATACGATTTCAGAACGGCGTTTGTCACCGTACTTCTCTTTCACCTCGAGCAATTCATCCTTGATAACTTTCTTGCAAAGCTCGTCGTTCACCAGGATTTCCTCGAAGTAAGCAATCTGCTTCATCAGTTCCTGATATTCGTCGTGCAGCTGGTCCTGCATCAGTCCGGTAAGCTGTCTCAGGCGCATTTCAACGATAGCTCTAGCCTGAATTTCAGTCAGTTCGAAACGAGCCATCAAGTTGTTCACCGCCTCGTTCGGAGTCTTGGCAGCACGGATGATACGGATAACTTCGTCGATATTGTCTGAAGCGATGATAAGTCCCTCCAGGATATGCGCGCGTTCTTTTGCCTTGCGCAAGTCGAATTTTGTTCTGCGGATAACCACTTCGTGACGGTGCTCAACGAACAGACTGATTAAGTCCTTCAGATTCAGCAGTCTGGGGCGACCGTGAACCAGTGCGATGTTGTTCACACCGAAAGAAGTCTGCAATGCCGTCATCTTGAACAGCTTGTTCAGCACAACACTGGCATTGGCATCACGTTTCACGTCAATAACGATACGCATACCTTCGCGGTCGGATTCGTCGTTTACGTACGAAATGCCGTCAATCTTCTTGTCGTTAACCAGCGATGCGATGCTTTCGATAAGCTCTTTCTTGTTGACATTATACGGAATCTCGTTCACCACAATCTTGTCGTGAGTAGGATGCGATTCGATTTCGGCTTTGGCACGCATTACTACCCTTCCGCGTCCGGTTTCGTAAGCGTCGCGAACCCCGTTTATACCATATATATATCCGCCTGTAGGGAAATCGGGAGCTTTTACATACTGCATCAGTCCCTCGATGTCGATATCATTGTTGTCGATATAAGCGATACATGCATCCACAACTTCGGACAAGTTATGCGTAGGCATATTGGTAGCCATACCAACGGCAATACCCGATGCACCGTTCACCAGCAGGTTCGGTATGCGTGTAGGCATTACGGTAGGCTCCTGCAGCGTATCGTCGAAGTTGTTCTGGAAGTCGACAGTTTCCTTGTAAAGGTCCTGCATCATATCCTCGCCAATCTTTTTCAAGCGGGCTTCTGTATAACGCATTGCAGCCGGACTGTCACCGTCAACCGAACCAAAGTTACCCTGCCCGTCTACCAGCGGATAACGCATAGCCCAGTCCTGAGCCATACGGACCAGTGCTCCGTATAC
>Susan_p2__coassemble_4900_pt1 | contig 4049 bp, 3 predicted proteins | sample Susan_p2__metabat2_low_PE_034 | metagenome-assembled genome bin Susan_p2
CCAGCATAAAAGACTTATTAAGCTTCATAAGAATTAAGTATTAAAAATTGAACAAATGTTTGATTATATCTCCTGGTGATTATAATTGATCCATTACCTGGCGCATTTCCTTCAGATTATGCCGGGCCGGTTCTGAACCCAACTCCGAAGCACGACGGAAAGCATCCTCTGCCTTTTCATATTGCCCAACTCCTGCATAAGCTACACCCAGGGTGGTCAACAGTTCGGCAGACTGTGCAGCGACTTCAGACTTTTCGAGCAGTTGCACCGCCTTGTCATATTCCTTGCGCGAGATGGCATTCACGGCATTCTCATTGAGTGCGGCAGGCGATGTCGGGAAGTAACGCACCGCTGTAGCCATTACCTTGTCATATTCGGGTGTGTCTTTTTCATAGGAGTCAGCCACCTTGTACATTTCTGTCAGGCTCAACAAGTCCGGTCGTTCATTGACCATACGGCGTGCCTCTACGAGGTTAAAGTTGCGCACGTTGTATTCAATGCGATATTCGTTGCGACGAAGTGCGGGATAAATTTCATTGAGCAGTCTCTGATAGATGGTTGGCGGAACGAGCTTCTGAAGCTGCAACTCACAGAAGTCACGTTTGTCACGGTATTGCTCGATAATCTCATATACCTCGTCGCGTTTCAACAGATTCGGATAGTTGTCGAGCACACGGACTAAACCTTCCCAGTCTTCCCCCTTCCAGTCCACATGGAGCATATCAGGAGATATGGCATCGTGACGACGGATGTAATCGGCCAGTGCCTTGGCACGGTTTTCTGACAAGGTAAGGTTATGAGCCTCACTACCTTCCGGTGAAGCGTAACCCGTGATGTAAATACCGATAATCTTGACATCCGAATTTTTCTTCACCCAATCAATGGAGTTTGAAACGGTATCCAGTTCGGCACGGTTATTCTTAAAGCCGGGCAGAATCTTATAACTGTCCTGTCGGAATTGCAGGCGGGCTGTGCGTGTTTCTGCACGTACCTTCACCGGTTCGGGTTCCGGTGCGATGGTATGAAGGCGATAATCAGGGATATAGGTAGGCAAAACTCCGTCCAGCAAGTTCTGTTCAGACTTTCCTTCTCCACAATTGGTACAGCCGTGTACCTGTTCACGGATTTCCACCCGGCCGTCGAGCATCCATCGTTGGTAAGGTACGGTAGCCGCATAATCATATTGCTGGTTCTTGCTGCTATGGCGTATAATTACCTGTGCAGAATCATTATGATAAGGGGGAAGCTCTACACTTTCGAGACGTTGCGCCCGCAAGTAAACCTTGTGACGTGTTTTTCCGTCAATGACAATCGGCGGAAAGGCTATTTCCCGGTTTCCATCCGCTGACACGAGCACGGGTGTCAGTGCTACGGTATGCTGCGTGCGAATTCTGGCATTGCTCAAATCTACAGACATTTTCAGTTCAACCGTACGACCCTGCTTGGCTACACCTCTCTGACCGATAGTGATGGAGGGAAGGTAGCTGGTTTCGTTTTCGGCAAGCAGTACAGTCGGCCTGCATGCCAGCATCAGTAATAGTATAATGTATATGCGTCTCATAGCTTTTCCTTTCTTATTTGATTATATATATCAGAGAGATTCCCGCTTTGGTCGGGCCAAAGTAGTGTTTATTCTGACTGCCTTTGAACTTGCCACAGGTAGCACATTCGTATTTGTCATAGTTCGAATAGATGTAACCTAAACCGATAGTGGCTTCGATATTCCACCGTTTGCCTAAAATCCACGAATAACCATAGGAAAGACCGGCTCCCGTAGCCCAACCCTGATAACGGTGGTCCTTGGTCGATTTATCCTGGAACAGGACTCTCACACCACTGATGTTATAAAAGGCATAACCACTGTGCAGACCAAAAAAGTGGCCATTATAGCGTTCACAGAGCCAGTAGCGGAATTCCGGCATCACTAGCCAGTGCTTCATCTTCTTGTTGCTATCCTTGTTCAGTGTCCAAGGATTGTAGGCCCCTGTAATGTTGAGGGTCGTGCGCTTGCCTAAGCCAAATTCAAAACCCAAATTGGGCGTCGTACTTGACCAATACAACAAATTGGTCTTTGCTGCTATATCCTGCGCATTGGCGGTACCGGAACACCAGCAAATGGCGAGGAAAACACCGAGGATTAACTTTTTCATATTCCCTTTTTCTTGTTATCTTAACTTGAACCGGCAAAGCCGGACATCACTATCTGTATGAGGGTTTGCCCCTCGTTATTTTTTACATGAGCGAAAATCTTGATTCTTCAAAATAGTCATTTCTCTCTTTGCAAGAAAGCGTTAATGACACACCTCCTGTTAAGAGGGAGACTAAAGATAAAACACCTTGTAAAAAGGATTTTCATGCGGCATAATAGACCTTGTGCTAAACATTTTTATGTTTTTTGCAAAGTCTATTAATTTTTTTTGTTAATAATTCTTTGTTGTGCAGAAATTTCGCTATATTGTGGCCATAAATCTCTCTCTTAACAGGAGAAAACCAATTTTGCTAAACGCATATCTTAAAGATTTCTCAATATCATTTCATTAGCTTCGTCTATTAAGGAGTTATCCAATGAAGCCAGATAAATTTGCGTAGTCATTTCCGAATCATGTCCCATCCCCTCGCTGATGACGGAAATCGGAACATTCTTGCTTTTGGCTGCGCTTGCCCATGAATGGCGGGCACAGTACATGCTCAGAGCAACGGATATATCGGCCAGTCCGGCTATTTCTTTCAGTTTCCGGTTTATTACGGACATCACATTCCTGTACTGCTTGTTCGTATCTTCAAAAGGATATTTCAATATTGGCAGAAGATAGGGACTGAGACTGTTTTCCGGATACTTGCCGACAATCTCCTGCATACATTTTTCCCACCTGATAACCAGCTGCTGCCCGGTCTTTCGTCTGCGATACGATAAGATGCCGTTCTGAAGATCTTTCTTTTTCAGATGAGCCATATCTATGAACGACATGCCACGGGTATAGAAGCTGAACAGGAACATGACGGTCTTGTCCACTCCCGTATAGACATGCCTGAAAGGATTGCGCTGTTCCACCAGTTCCTTTTCCAAGGCACGGTTATATACCGCCCTCAGAATACGAATATAGAATGAACTGGTATTCCGTACGACACCTTTCCCATGAAGATAGGCTTCATAAAGCTGCATCAAATCCGAATCAATTTCAGACAGCAGAATATCCCGGTCCTGCCTGAACTGCATGAAACTTTTCAGGGTGCAGGAATAGTTCTCGGCCGTGCGTATCTTGCCCATCTGTCTGAGATGGGCGATGACACCCTGCATGAAGTTGAAAAATGACTGTTCATCCGTTCCGTTCTGAAAGGAACCAATAATCTCATCCGCCGTAAATGTACTTTTCTGATTTCCCAATTTACGAATGGTCATTTCAAACCGCTTCAGGTCCCATTTCATACGTTCCTGCAAGGAGAGAAGCAGATTGCTTCGCTCTGAATTACCGATGATGATATTGTTTTCGGCATCATTCCATTCATCTGCAAATATCCGGTAATCCGTCTTTAACTGACGGATTACACGGTTCTGGATAATCTGATAATAGACGGTACCTTCCTTTCCCTCTATGACGGAAGGTCTGAATTTTGCTTTTACACTGGCCATAGGCTTATTTTTTATATTCGTTAATAATCACTTTCAGCTATTTTACTGTGATGATGTGTCCTGCAATCTGCGACCGTTGGGAGCGGATTGCCTCCACTCCCGAAACTGATGTTCCGTCCGTTGACCGTCTCTGGCGGGTTCTGAATGCAGGAATGCCATCATTCCATGATGCGGATGGATTTTGCACCGGGTGTCTTTTACAGTTTGCGCCACCGCTCGAAGTCTTCCGAATAGATTGCAAGATACTGCCGGGCGATATTTTCCAGCAGTCCGGACACGCTCATCCTGCGGCTTCCGAGCTTGCGGACATACCCGTCCAGCCTGTCCCTTACCTCGCAGCTCACGAATACGGGCTTGCGGTCTTCTATTCTGGGAACTTGCAGGAATGTGCTGCTAGATACAAAAGCGCCTCGATGTA